>OJKS01000132.1_pt1 | contig 10777 bp, 17 predicted proteins | sample 1596761 | NCBI WGS metagenome assembly OJKS01 (sample SAMEA3904700, study PRJEB24821) | metagenome | biome: Builtin; feature: hospital; material: surface | place: USA | collected 2013-08-19 | reverse complement strand
AAGAAATAATGGAAATCAAGGCAAATGCCTAGGAACAAAACCCGGGACACTTCAACACTTGACTATTCTCAAGTACCTTGATGTTGGACATAGTCATAGACATCATTCACTACTTTGACAAGGGACTAAGCTTCCGCTTTCTGAGGCGTCTTGGTAAGAGACCAGTATTCTTCCTGCCACAAATGGTTTAGCATTCTCGCTTTATCAGCCGTCACCGTTCAACTTTCCTTTGTTCTAAGCAATACGCAGACATAGTGGTGAACGCAGGAGTGGACACAGTATGAACTGGGCAAAGTTGCTCTGCGTTCATATTTCTGTGCAGCAAGATTGATGAAACAGCATACGGATACGTGTATCTCGTTGTGTGTTTCCCCCTCATGAGCGACTTTTACAAGGGAGGGCGGAATTACGCTACTGAGCCCCCTCAGGTGCGGCTGCTAACGTTATTTCTGGTTCACAATCACGCCCCGCCACCTGTGGTGGGGTGTGTGCGTGGCTTCCTCGTCGGTGCGCGGTAAGGCCCGCGCGTGACGTGGGCTGTCCCGCGCGCCCTTTTTTCAGGCGAGCGGACAACCCTACGACGTAAAGGGAGGTAGACAATGGGTAAACACTCATTGGATACACCCGGTCACAAGAGAAAAGACCCCGCCACCAAAGGAGCTGCAATCCTTAACTTGGTGAGCGGAGTCCTCAACGTTGTGACCGCTACCGTGAGGCTCATCGCGGTGATGCTTCACGTGGGTCTTTAGACCCGAGGGTCTCAACGAGCTGGCACTCGTTGGGGGCCCTTTTTATTGTGCAGCGGCAATTCAAAGGTGAACTGTGCTGTCGTGTTTTAGGCTAATGCGCGCGCGGAGGTTTCGCAATACTCCCGCACTGGGGACTATGTCCTTTCGCTGCAAGGAAATAAGTTTCTTTGGCTTATTTAGCTAGAGAGACTCATCAATAGGAATAGGTTTATACCTATCCACCTCTAGCTAGAGTTGCCCATTTCCCCTATTCTCGTCTTGTATGCTCCCCTGCCTTCGCTGTTTCTCCCATAAATATCTACGAATCAAGAAGATAGGCAACACTAAAACGAAGTAAAAAGTCATATACCCCACTACATGAAGAAATATACCGTCAGAACTTACTTCGCTCCATGAAACCCCCTCTACGCTTGATGAGGACACTCCACGCCAACCGGTCACTTGGCTTACGTAGAAGCCAGCGATAACCATTAGCGGTAGTACAATAAAGGAAAACCACCACGGAGGTATCCACGGTTTTCCATTTTTCTGGGTTTTACGTAAAGCCCCTCCGAAGCCCATTATAACCTCCTTCTAGCCCAACTTTTCGCTGACAGCACAAGACCCCGCATAAAGTGCAATCTTTCCAACCCACGCTACGGGCCCACCAATTGCACTAATTCCGTAGTCAAGGGCGGCCGTTGCACCATTAACAGAGGCTACTTGGACGATCTTGTCCGCAGCAGCTTTCCACTGTTTATTTTTCAACAAAGCTCCAATGGCCGATGCATCTTGCGGGGACATAGGAACCGGAGCAAAATTCCACACCACACATTCCGCATATGTTTTCAGGCTGCGAGTCGAAACAGATGGTTCGTCTTCGCTTGGCACCGGAGCTTCCATGATTTTTGCTAGGGCTTCCGCTTCCTCTAGAGAAACCCCTTCCCGTTCAGCTGCGGCATGGTCGACGGACCAAGAACCCGGAGCATTCTCATAAACAACCTCTGTGAAAAGGGTTTCGAATCCTTGGGAAATCTCTTGGGAAATTGCTTCCTGCTTTGCGTCACTAAGCGGGGATTCCGTCGTTGCAGTGTTTGTTCCTTCCACTCTTGGAGTTTGTGACTGAGCAACTGGAGCCATTCCAAATGGCAACGCCAAGACGACTGCTGCGGTTAAAACTGAACGAGCTGTGGAGGTAAGTTTCATAGAGATAGACCTTTCAAGTAGGAGAGCGGTTGCAAGAAGGGTAAGGGTTATCCGCCGCGAAATTGCTATGCAAATGATAGGGATTTTCCCTTAGTCAGCCACAGACTATCAAAGTCCTTCACCTGCATCTATAGATTTCAGATATTTTGGCGCATTTTTACATTTAGACGAGATGTATAAAACGCATACCCCATTAAACAATCACGGACAGCCGCACTGAGACCTTCGTGTAGTTCTACCTGCGGGTTCTAGATTAATCAAGGAATGAGAGACGCCCTGCAAGCGTGATATGCGCGTTCTCCACCATGCGTGTGAAAGGGGGAGTACAGTTCTGCGAAGGCGCTTTGGGGGGCCGAAGGGGGTTTCTTGGAAAAGGGGACATTCCTAGCGTGGTGGACTTTACTTTGAAAAATAGCGCTACAGGTGTACAAATCGTTTCACCTGGTGTAAACATGTTTACATGAGTGGATCGGTAATTAGCTTGCGCGTTGATTCCAAGCAAAAGGAGCGCCTTGATGCGCTTGCTTCTCGAACAGGGCGATCTGGGGCGTTTTATCTTCGCAAGGCTCTTGATTCCTATTTAGATCAACTTGAGTACGTATACATTCTTGAAGCAGAAGCTGAGGCAGCTCGACGCGGCGAGCTAGAGACAATTTCGCTCCAGGAACTAGAGGACGAGTGTGGCTTGGTCGATTAGGTTTACTCCGCGTGCTGCGAAATCTTTCCGGAAGCTTGATAAGCCTGTACAAAAACACATCAGTAAGTTTCTCCGCGAGGTAGCAGAGCTAGACGATCCACATGTACGCGGTAAGGGACTTGTTGGAGACAAGTCCGGCTTGTGGCGGTGGAGAGTAGGAGACTACCGAGTAATTTCCTCTATCCACGAAGACACCGTAATCATTAACATCATCGATGTCGGCCACCGGCGCAATATTTACCTATAGACACACCGCCTACAGCCGCCACTCCTGCCATTCCTTGGGTGGAGTCTAATGCTTTGGTGGCGAAGTTAGTGGCGATCATGTTTTGATCAATGATCAAATTAGTTTTTACGTGGAAGAAAAGAAGCGCGATTAGTCGGTTGTTTATATCCTTCCTTTTCTAAGTAGGAGGATAGATTTCTCCGGAACATGTCAGCATCATATTCAGCGTCAAGAACTTGATAAGGAATTGAGTCCTCATCTTGTAGGAGAGCTAGTTGCAGATGCTCGGCGCCTATTTTGTCTACACCAGCTTGTTCTGCGATTGAAGCGGCAACCGCGAAGCATTCTTGTGCCCTAGGTGTTAGTTCCATGGTTAAGTTAATTTTCTACTGTAATACAGTTTCGCTCCACTCCCAGTACGGATCCTTGAAAATGGGGTTTATGTGCCTGCACGACCAGAATCGTCGTCCTCCCTCGGCGTCTTCGGTTTCAACCATTTCCCCATCGTTGGATGGACCACACTCTTTTTTGGGCGTGCCGTCTGGATGTCCATCGACCTTTGTCCACCCATAAGGGATTGCAGCTACTGGTTGAGCAGAAGATAGGGCAGGTTCTGCAGCAACAGCTGAATTCGGAGACAAGAGAAGGAAAGCTGCCATTGAAGCGGTGATTAAATTGCGGACTTTCACACTGGCCACCTCGACTAGGCATCGTAGTTAAGTTGCTCGCCTTCAATGCTAATGGCAAAGGAACTGAGATTCATCAATTAAGCAATAAGTAGTAAGTTTGCGCAGGTGCTTTAGGTAAAAGGAACTCGCTTCGAAGGGTGCCGCCTTTGTTTGTCTTGCTGGGGTTAGTCGTTGAGAACGATCGAGACTGGAGGGCCGTAGAGCGATGCTTGACGTAGGTCGATCGTGGAGTAAAACTCGTATTCCTTGTTCAGCGTGGCGTCTGCGAGGTTGCCTCTTACTGCGGCGTCCTACTCCCCGCTATAGCGTGCCAAGATGAACCCGGTTGCGCATGCCCAGGCTTCGGCGCGAGTCCTGAAGCATGGAGTGGTGAAGTACTCCTCATTGGTGGTGGGGTTGAAAATAACTGCTGTCGTCACAGTGGTCCTTTCTCTCGGTGTGACTCTTTTAGTGTATGAGCGCTGTGTGCATACCCCGGTGGGCTGAGGAGCATAGGTGACTACGAAAAGGGACTGCTCTCTTTTGCGCGTGCGCGCCCTAACGTTTTGAGCGCGCTCTGTTGCTCATACTGGTCAGGCAATGCGCCGGCGCATTGCCTGACACAAGCGACCTGCTATCTGGTCACCGGTGTTCATACTCTCTGACCATGGCCTATGGTCGCTGGCGCGCCTAGTTTCATGGTACAAAGCCCTAGGCGACTGGCCTCAGGGCTACAAGCCTTGCAGCGCGCCTCGGCTGCCTATGCATGAGAACGAAACTCCTGGAGCGTCCAGGAAAGACGCGCTCCGGAGCGTTCCTCGCCGAGACAGACCCGTACAGTGTCATTAGTTCGCCGGTGGTTTGCCCCAGTCAGGGCGCTTGGTTAGGTGCCACGACCCGCACGAGGGCATTCGTAGATCCGCAGCGGCCCTGCCCGTCGCGACCGTTTCAGTGCTACATGCACGGCGTCATCATAGTGCTCGTGTTCGCGTTTACCAGTTTCGGAGCACAGTACGCGTTCGACTGGCGGCTTCTTCGACCTCCTCCGATGGTGCTTCATCACACAATGATTCTAAACTTCAGGTGTAACTGGCTCCTGTAGGTGACTGATGATGGTGGCAGCAACTACGAGCGCTGCGGCACCGAAGACTCCACCGGCGACCGCGACGGCTGTGTGGAAGCCTGTGAGGAACGCTCCACTGGCGACCATTACGCCGAGGACTGCGACGCCGACGACGCTGCCGGTCTGGCGGGCGGCATTGATGACTCCTCCTGCAATGCCGACATGTTCCGGCGGGGCCGAGGCCACTGCGGCCGAGGTCGCGGCCGGCATCGCGAAGGCCATCCCGAATCCAGCCGTGAAGGTCAACACCGCGACCACCACGTAAGGGGTTTCTGCGGTGAGCAGCACGAGGCTGCTGAAGCCGATCGTGCCGACTACCAGGCCGGTGAGCATGGTGGGGAACGCGCCCCACCGGGCGACGGCACGGCCGCCCAGCGGTGACGCGATCACGGCGCTGCACGCCTGTGGTGCCAGCGCGAGGCCTGCCAGCCACGGCTCGTATCCCAGGTACTGCTGGAAGAAGAGGGAGAGCACGAAGAGTTGTCCGAAGAAGCTGATGTTGAGCGCGAGCCCTACCATTGCGGCCACGGAGAACCGGGCACGAGTGAACAAGGCCATCGGCAGCATCGGGTCCGGGTGTCGTCGCTCTGCGATGATGAACAGGGCGAGGAAGACGCCCCCGGCGATCAGCGCGGCTACCTGCCAGGGTGACCATCCGTGTTCGCCTGCGGTGATGACTGCATAGGTTACTGCCACCAGCGTGAGCATGGAGAGCACCTGTCCGGGTAGGTCCACCCGTCTCGCGCGACTGCCCGTGAGCGCGGGAATTGCCCACAAGGTGAGCAGACAGCCGATAGCGACGATGGGGAGGTTGACCCAGAACACCGCCCGCCACCCGATCGTCGACACCAGCGCTCCGCCCAGGACCGGTCCGATCGCGGCGGCAACACCTCCTGCGCCGCCCCACAGCCCGATGGCGCGTGCTCGTTCCTTCGGATCGTCGTACACAGCCGACAGCAATGCCAGAGAGCCCGGCACGATCGCTGCCGCGCCCACGCCCTGGACGGCGCGACCAGCGACGAGGAACCCGCCTGTGGGAGCGAGGGCGCACACGGCCGAGAGCACAGCAAAGACCACCAGGCCAGCGAGGTAGACCCTGCGGGCCCCGAGACGGTCGCATGCGGCCCCAGCTGTGAGAAGGAACGCGGCGAACACGAGGGTGTAAGCGTCGACGACCCACTGCAGTGAGCCCACCGTCGTGTCGAGGTCAGTGCCGATCTCGGCGAGGGCGACATTGACGATGGTCGTATCGAGCATGACGATGAAGAAACCGAGGAGGGTCGCGACCAGCGCCGTGAGCCGATGCGCGGTCATACGCGAGACTCCAGCGAAGCCTCGGCGGGCGGGTGGCCGAAGTAGGTGCGCTTGCTCAGGTCTTGATCCCAGGTCCGGTAGGACCGGTCCAGCAGTGTCGGCAGCACCAGATCGAAGTGCCCGCGTAGCCGTTGGCGGTCCCCGTTCATCGCGATCGCTCCCTTCGCCTCCTGATGCAATGAATCTGGTGAGTTCAGACTACGCCTGCGATTGTTCGGTCGTCACCGAACAGTTCCGGGTGCACACTGGAGGCATGGTTGCGCGCGTGTTTCCTGAAGCGGTCCCGGATATCTCGACAGTCGCGTCGGCTCTGGCTGACTCGTCGCGGGCGGCCATGTGTGCTGCGCTCATGGACGGGCGGGCCTGGACGGTTGGTGAACTGGGCAGGTACGCGGGCCTGGCCCGGTCGACGGCGAGCGAGCATGTTGACGTGCTCGTCACCCACGGTCTCGTCCACGACATTCGGCAGGGCCGGCACCGCTACATTCGCCTGGCCGGGGAAGACATCGCACGAGTGGTCGAGAGCCTTGGCGTGGTCGCCCGCTCGCCCCTGCCCACTCCTCACAGCCTCAGCGCGTCACGGGCGAATGCGAACCTACGTGAAGGCCGCACCTGTTATCAGCACCTCGCCGGTAAGCTCGGGGTGCGCCTGGCTGAACAACTGGAAGAGCACGAGTTCATCGACTCGCACTGTCAGGTCACTAATCAAGGTCATCGCTTGTTCATACAGTGGGGTGTGCCCCCGAAGATGCTCGACACGGGCAGGTCGTGCATGGACTCCACCGAACGCCGCTTCCACCTCGCCGGCCCTCTCGGCACGGGAATCTGCAAGACTCTGCTGGATAAGGAATGGCTTTCCCGCAGGGGTCGTACCCGGGCCGTGCGTCTCACTCCCGCCGGGCGGGCAGCGCTCAACGACGCGGGGATCTCCCTCAATGGGCCCGAACCCCGGAAAGTGGACACGGGGATTTAATCACGATGCGATAGTAAGTGTAGCTAACCCGGCGTCTTCGAAGGCGTTCGGTGAGCGGTAACCGCACCATGAATACAATCGTTTGGTGTTGTACCGCGTGCACCACCGAAACACATCCTGGCGGCAGGCCAACTGACTAGTGAAAACAGACTCATCCTGCAGGACTTCCCGCTTCAACGAGGCGTTGAACGACTCCGCCAACGAGTTGTCCGCACTCGTCCCGATCGCGCCCATCGACTGGGTGACACCGAAGCGCACGCATAGTCTCCGGTACTGATCAGAGGTATAAACACTGCCGTGATCCGAGTGGAAGATCGCCCCGTCTAGGCTCCCGCGAACCTTCCGGGCCATCGTCAGGGCTTCTTCAACCAACTCGGTGCGCATGTGATCAGCGATCGCAAACCCCGTCAACTGCCGCGAATAGCAGTCGATAACCGTGGCCAGGTACATATTCGACCCGTCCGCGATCGGCAGGTACGTGATGTCGCCGACGTAGACCGCGTTCGGCCTGTCCGCAGTGAACCGGCGTTGCAGCAGATCCGGAAACCTCGGGGCCCGTTTACTCGACGTCGTCGTTTTCACCCGGCGTTTCCTGGTGAAACCAAAAAGGCCCATCTGCCGCATCAGCCGGGCGGTGCGCTTGTGATTGAGACGGCCGCCCTTGCCCCGGTCGTTGACGGGATCGGAGTTGATCGCCGCAGTCACTCGTTTCGCGCCGTAGCAGCCGTTCTCGGCGTTGAAGGTGGTCTTGATCTGCGCTCCCAGCACCGCGTCATCGACGAGGCGTTGCCGGCGAGCAGGGGCAGCTGATTTCCAGGCGTAGTAAGAGGACCGATTGATTTTCAGGACCTGGCATAACCGCTTGACCTCGTAGAGGTCTCGATGGTCGTCAACGAACCGGAAGCGGTTCACCAGTTCGTCTCTTCCGCGAAATACTTGGCCGCCTTACGAAGGATTTCTCGTTCCTCGCGGAGTTTGGCGTTTTCGCGTTCCAGTACGCGGATGCGCTCGGCGTCCGACAGTCCTGAGGCAGCGGTGGCGGAGTCCGACGCGGCGATGAGGCTGGCGACTTTCTCACCGTTGGCATTGGTTTTGGTGCGTGTGCCGAAGGCATCGAGCCAGCTGCGCAGCGAGTTGCGGTTGACCCCGAGATCGGAGGCGATCGCGTTGATCGTTGCTCCGGGAGTCGACTCGTACAACGAGACTGCGTCACGCTTGAACCGCTCGGTGTAGGTCTTGCGTGGCATGGTGGAAAGGTACCTCACTTCCCCAGCGACATGCTGGTTTCAGCGTGTCCACCACCAGGGGGTCAGGTCCTCTCGCGCAAGGTACGGGTGCTGACTGTAAATACTGTGGGGTTACCCGTAAGGGCAATAAGGTATGTAGTTGCGGTGGGGTGTCTTGGTGGCAACCAAATCTATTGATTTGGGCGGCAGCCCAACGAGCCGTCAGGCGAGGCGGGAGCATAACCGCACCTTGTAGTGAACGGTTTTGTTGGTTGGTCGGCTGGGGATATAGATCTACAGGGATATAGTTATAAGCCACCTGGGAAAATAGGTAAACCCGCAGGTGAACCCCTGTGGATAACTAGCCCTGTATGCGTAAATCTGCGCAAGCTGTTTTGGGTAAAAAGAAAGCGCCCCGGAGGGCGCTAGTCTTTCGTGTTCGGTTTAGTCGAGTTCGGGGCGTGGTGGTTTCTGTTGAACTGATGGGGCGGTTCTGGTGACGGTTACTCCGTCTGTGCTGGCTTCAATGCCTGCTTCTGGCCATACATTTAGGATGTCCGATATGGCGCTTTTGAAATTGCGTCGGAAGCTGGCTATTTCTTGGGAAGTTTCTAGCTCTTTGGTCGCGAAATTGGCGGCGATCATGTCCCAGGTGAAAGTGTAGGCCTCGCGGTTGTTTTTCGCCAGCCAGTACTGTTTTACCGTGAGCCAGATGTAGAGGTCCATGGCTCGTGGTTTGTTGAGTTCACGTAGGACGTTGAGGTCGATGGGGATGGGGGATTCTGCAATGTGCTTGAAGAACTGGGGCGTGAGTTTGAGGTAAGACTCAACGAAGCTGCCCTGGTTGGGGTCGCGGGAGTCGAACCAGAGATCCCAGTCCTCCATGATCTGGGTGTTGCGTCCTCGTGCGTGAACGCCGTCGTCGCTTTTTACAGTAATCATTGAACCAGCGAGGCGTAGAAGTTGCTCACGTGCGATGGTGAGCGTTCCTTTGCTACCTCCTGTTCCACGCTGTCCAATTCCGATTGCTTGGAGGAAGTGGTTCATCGAGTGGCCTAGTGGAATGCGGCAGGCTTCGTCGATGGTCAGGGTTCCGTCTTTGACTTTTCCTGCGTTGGCTACAGCTCGGGTAATGGAGAGTGTCTGATGGTTTGTGTGTGGGATTCCATCCCGCATAAGGAGATAAGCCAGAATGACTACTGTGGCACGACTAGACTCGGCCGATAAGGTCAAGATTGACGCGATTGAGCAAAAGCTTCTTGCTAACCCTGAAATCGCGAAGCTGATCGATGAATTAGGCACTTCCACCACGGATGCCAATGACCTGGTCCGTGGCATGTTGCAAGCTTCGATTACCCGGGGCTTGAATGCTGAAATGGATGCCCACTTGGGCTACTCCTCGGGCGATAGAGACGCCAAATCTGCAGCTGGGACCGACAACCACCGTAACGGATCGTATTCAAAGACCGTTGATTCCAACTACGGGCCAGTCACTGTGGACGTGCCCAGGGACCGAGCCGGTACGTTTATCCCGACCATGGTTCCAAAGGGCTCCCGGCGCTTGACCGACGTCGATGACATCGATTGTGAGTTTGTATGCCGGCGGGATGACCATCCGCGATATCAGGCACCATATGGCCACCGCCATGCGGGTGGATATTTCCCATGAGACGATCTCCGCTGTAACTGACGCCGTCCTTGATGAAGTCATGGTGTGGCAAAACCGCCAGCTAGACGAGTTCTACCCCGTCATCTTCCTTGACGCGTTGCGTATCAAAGTCCGTGACGGTGGCCGCGTGGTCAACAAGAGCGCCTATCTGGCCATCGGTGTGGACGTCGAGGGAATCAAGCACATCCTGGGACTCTGGATAGCCAAGGAAGAAGGCGCATCCTTTTGGGCGCAGGTGTGCTCTAACTTGTCGAATCGTGGAGTCAAGGACGTCTTCATTGTCTGCTGTGACGGGCTCAAAGGCTTGCCTGAGGCAGTGGAGGCAACTTGGCCTGGCTCTATGGTGCAAACCTGTATCGTGCACCTGATTCGTGCCGCCAACCGGTGGGTGGCCTACGGGGATCGCAAGGCCGTGTCAGCGGCATTGAAAAAGGTCTATACCGCCCCTGATGAGTCCAGTGCTGCTGCAGCACTGGCTGAGTTCGCATCCTCTGAGCTTGGCGAGAAATACCCCAGGTCAGTGAAGGTGTGGCAGGACGCGTGGGAACGGTTCGCGCCGTTCTTGCAGTTCCCGCCGGCGGCCCGGAAGGTTATCTATACGACGAACTCTATCGAGTCGTTTAACAATGAGCTGCGCAAAGCTACCCGCAACCGGGTGCAGTTCACCAATGATGAGTCCGCGTTGAAGACTCTGTGGTTGATGATCTGCAATATCGAAGACAAACGCGCTGCTAGACGCGCCAAGGAAGGTAAACGAGTCGCAGCCACTGCCAGCCGTCTAATCGAAGGCAGGAAGGTTTCCAGGTGGAAACAAGCCATTAACCAAATGGCCGTGGCCTACCCCGACCGCTTCGACAAATACCTATAAACCTAGCCCCACACACAAACAACTTGACGCTGATAATGGGAATACAGGATCGGAACCACGTGGAATGACCCACTTCTTG
>OJKS01000131.1_pt1 | contig 10863 bp, 11 predicted proteins | sample 1596761 | NCBI WGS metagenome assembly OJKS01 (sample SAMEA3904700, study PRJEB24821) | metagenome | biome: Builtin; feature: hospital; material: surface | place: USA | collected 2013-08-19 | reverse complement strand
ATTTAATGCTCGGTATTTTGGGTTCGTTTGCGGAGTTTGAGCGGGCCATTATCCGGGAACGCCAGGCGGAGGGGATTGCGTTGGCCAAAAAGGCTGGCAAGTACAAAGGCCGCAAACCTGCTCTTAGCCCGCAGCAGGTAGCAGAGATTAAGCGGCGCGTATTAGCAGGGGAGTCAAAGGCAGTACTAGCGCGGGAATTCGGAGTTACCCGCCCTACGGTATATCGGGCACTGAAAAACGCCTAAAGTGGCGCGGTGCATACGTAATTTAATCTGTGAAAATATGTGGCGTGCGTTGACTTATATGGACACCAAATTCAGCTATATATTGGGGTAGAGTCAAGTTTTTGTGTGGAACAGACACAAAGGTGGAGACTGACAGTGGCGTCAGCGAGTGGGCGAAAGCACCCTATAATCGTACCGTCGTGATTTTCACACTTGACATAAATTCAAACGCTACACCACCCCCTCAGGACGCTTGCGGTTGTCGGAGGCGTGGGGTTCTCGTATACTTAAGCGCATGCCTTTGGCAATAGGAAATATTGTCCATCTGGCATAATTAGCATTGTTAGATCAGCGTCTAACCATGCAACCGTTCAGTGGATTTAGTTTAAGCAGCGATGAGAGTCTGGCTTACTTTTCTATTGGACACTTCATTTTGTTCCAAACCACTTTCCAAGGAGTAAACTTGTCCGCACTTTCCCAACTTGTAAATGATAATCCGGCATTCCGGGGACGCCTAGACGGCATGGCTGAAACCGCTCTTCCACCGGTAACCGCAACCCCTGCCATTGCAGTGACCGCTGCAAAGGCAGCTGGCGCAGTTATTGGCGGTGGTGCAGTCAGCGGCGCTGCTTACGCCGCATACCGCGCAGTTATCAAGTAGTTCTGGATATCAGCGTACTCACCACATCAAGTCATTACAATTTTCAACATCTCGGAGAGTAATACTATGTCTCGTTTGTCCACTCTTGTCAATAACGACCAAATAACCCTTGAACAGGTACACAGCCCTGTGATGGCAACCCCAGCTGCATTCGGCGCAGGCGTTGTTGCCGGTGCTAAGGCTTGCGGAGCGCTAGTGGCTGCAGCTGGCGTTGGCGCTGCCATTGCATCGGCTACTAAAAAGTAGTTCTCGATTTCAGAAGGATTGGAGTTGAGAGGAGAAAAGGCAGTGGGTTTGAGAAGAAGATTGTCGCAAGATCCGCTCGCAACTGTTGAGCGCGCTTGTGCTATTACCGAGCTTATAGCTTCGGCGGAATATCTGGTGGACCGAAAGAATCGTCAGTATGGTGGTCTAAACGACTGGACATACTTGAGCTCACAGTTCCCAGGTGGCACTGCTAAGTTTTGGAATAAGCTCAGCGCAACGCAGGCTGAGAGCGTTTATGTGGCACTTCATTTGTTGAAAATCACTCACAATGTAGTTCTCCTTTCACCTCTTTCAAATAACGGAATTCGTGCGTATTGCAATCTAGTGCAAAGTGCTTGTTACCTTACTCTCCAGCCTCGCCAGTTTTTCGGTACAGACGGTTCTGATCAGCTTAGTTTCCTAGGAAATGCAGCGTCTGCTCTAGGGAGATTGGGCGGCAGCTCAAAAAGCCGTAAGGCGGCGGCCGACTTCCTTGCTTTACAAGTCATTATTAGTTACTTCATCTCAGGAGTAGTTAAATCTCCAGGTAAACGGTGGTCCCGTGGTAACGCACTCGAAGGTGTTATGGCCACCGAGACCTACGGGGACAGGAAATTTTACAGATTCTTACAAAAGCACCCGCGCATTGGGCAGATGACGACTCGAGGCACCGTTATCATCGAGTCATTGATGCCACTCGCAATGCTCAACGAAACCGTGCTAAAAGCAACACTTGCACTGTTCGGCACCTTCCACTTAGCCAATGCCCGAGCAATGGGGCTAGGCCGTTTCGTTTTACCGTTTATATCGACATATCCCGCGATCCTAGCTTTTCGTTCAAGTCTCTTCAGACCAGGTGAGGCCACCAAGAAATGACTCCACAGTTACGCCCAACCAGCGCTTCACCAGTTCTCAATGCGAGCATCCTGATGGGCACATCACTTGTGCTCGGAGGAAGTATTTGGGCTGGGATTAAAGAAAGAAAACATCGTGCAGACTACCCTGGCTTCGAGACACGGCACTTTCGAAGCTCAACTGGCAACCGTCTTCAAGTGGCAGTCGCACCTGCGAAAAACCCCTCGGCACAAAGCTTTGTTTTAGTGCCTGGTCTGTCATCTAGCATTTCGACCGTGGCCGGGCTCGGCACAAAGCTGTCAGCATTAGGCCATCAGGTTGTCATGTTTAATCGTGCAGGCTACGGAGGATCAGTTCGGTTGTCCGAAGAACCGTTTCATATCAACGAGTTCATCATCGATCTTTACAATACTCTGACTGAACTCGCTACAGATAACTCGGGTACCAGCTTTCATCTCGTCGGGCACTCTTTAGGAGGGTATCTTCTGCATGAGTTTGCACGGAAAAACCTTGCTCTGGTTTCAGCAGTAAGCTACTTAGATCCGATGCATCCGAAAGAATTGCAGATATCGAATGCTCAGCGGATGGGGAGTAAAACGGTTGAGCTATCCGTAAATACCGTCGCACCATTCATCAAATTTGGGGCTGCTCTGCTCTATGGACAGGGAGTGACCACCTACTCGGACGGGTATCAGTTTCACGACCGAATCCTTGCCGATTTAGCTAGCTCCTCAGTGTGGAAAACCGCAAAGGAAGAATGGAAGCTTATTTATCCATACATGCTTGATGGTCATGATATTTTTGCTCTCCCAAGCTCAATTGACACCCAAGTCATTGCTGCAGGAGAGACTGTGCGCAATGAGCCCGCTCAAGAATCTCTCTACAGGGAATACAGCGATTCCATTCATATTCTTATGGGGGCGGGACACCAGTCAATGTTGACGAAAGAAGAAGCACAAAACAAAATTGCACATTGGCTCACCGTAGGAGCTAAAAATACTGACTTCGGAGACGAAAAATAGTGGGTAATATTCGCAAAATCATAGATGGATCGGTTGCTTCAATTTTTGGCGGATGGTTGGTAGCAACACTGCTTAGTCAGCACCCAGAATCGAATTTAGATCGAATTCGTCGGCTAGATGATCGTTTTGGAAATACAATCATCCCCAACTGGAAGTTTTTTGCGCCTAATCCAGCGGTAGAGGACGTGCACGTTCTTTATCGCCTTGTTTCAGAGGACTTATCCGAATACAGCCCGTGGGAAGAATGTCACACCATCTCGCCACGTAAAATGTCACAAGCGTTTTGGTTCCCTCGCCGTCGCTTCGAAAAAGGAATCTTTGATACGCACCAGGCTCTTGTGATCGGATTAGCTAGCTTGGGAAAAGGCGAGGAGAACGACGCCGTATTGCGAAGATCAATCAGCGATACTGCCGAGATGTTGAACAACTACATTCGCCATAATTACACTCGGCCAATCTCGAAAAAAGAAAAGAACTGGTACTGGCAACAGTTGATGTTAGTACGGTTCGCAGGCCATGATGGCGCAGCAAAACCAATCTATGACCTCATTTTAAATTATCAAGCAATCAATACAGAACAAACTTCGAATATTTCACCAGTCTTCTATTGTGATGATTATTTCAATGAGTACTACGACGAGGTCATGAAGATAGCCGATCCCAACGTTGATCATGCTGAGTGGATCGCTGCAGCAGTGGGCGAGCAACTGCCGCAGCGCATTCTAGATATCGGTGCCGGTACTGGGCGGGTGCTCACCCAAGTTGCTGGCAGATTCCCGAATGCGGAACTGTTTGCCATCGAACCAGACGAAAAATTCTCCCAATCATTCACTGATATCGATGCCAACTTTTTCTCGGGCACTGTCGAGGAAGCTTTTACAGCAGAAGCCACCACGGATATAGATTTGGCTTTCGTAACCTACGGATCATTACAGTACATATCAAGCTTGGGCGAACTTATCGAGTCGCTAAAGAAAGTTCGCAGAATGATGACCCGTGGAGGAATTGTTGCGGTGGAGCTATTCGCCTCCGAGATATATCACGCCCCCGTGCAGCCCAGCCCTATGAGTTTAAAGCTAGGCGAAGAACCGCACACGATGAGTATGTCTTCCCTCCAATATCCACATGGAATAGTGGAAGTAACAACGCAAATTAAGCGCCAATCTGACGGAAAAACTGGAGTAATGAAAGAATGCGTTTTGCCTGTAACTCGTCAAGAAGCAGTCGAAGCCCTTCATGCAGCAGGATTTTCATCTGTCCAGGTTAATCTCAAAGGCGCGTATCACCGATGTACAGCAAAAAATATGTAGCCTTAATTCATAAAATCTATATTTAACTCTCTGAAAGGACTATTATGACGCGTTATTTCACAGCTTTGATAGCCTTTATGGCTGTATTGTCGATTGCTGGAATTATGTTTGATGGAATTGACTCGAAGCAAGGTATTGCTATTACTGTCATCGTTTCTTTAGCTTCTGCTGCCGTAATCTATTGGCTATATCCGTTCTTCACTGATCTAGAAAAATAGTCAAGTCAAACAATTTGTATTTTTAAAGGGTAATAGTGAAGACAGTATGGAATATTGCAATGAGGGGCCAATACGGCTCATACTCAACCCTGCTAATTCTTGCGATCGCCGCCGGCATTATAACAGCCACACAGCCAGTCTTAACAGGGCAAATCCTACAGATTCTGTCAGGTAACGAATGGGATGCAGCGCGCGCATCCATTTTATTGCTGACTTGCGTTTTTCTCTGTGAACTTGTTCTCCAGGTTCTAATATCTTTGCTGCAGGCGCATATCGGAGGGCGATGCGGCAAGAAACTGCGAGACCATTCACTGAACCTTACGGTTAACTCGCAGCAAGGGATTGAGGATATCTTACCAACCGGTGAGATTCAGAACCGCGTGCTCACGGATTCTGCGACTGCCCCCTACACATTCGTCAACGCGGTCCCCGCTGTACTTAGATCCACAACGCTCTTGTTGTCCTGCATCGTTGGTATGGCATTTGTTTCGCTCATGCTTTTTGGCATTGTAATCGGACTTGTTCTCTTAACTGCTCTAGTAGTCCTGCAGCTTTCACGTTGGATTAGGAAATCTACACACCTGTCCCGTACAGACGCTGCGAACTACGGTATTGCAGTATGGAACCTGTTGGGTTCCTTAAAGGTATATAAATCGCGCAACGCTGAACCTGAGGCGTTGCGTCACATAAGCGATAAGTCAGAGACTCTACGAAAATCCGGCATTCGTACCGATATTTCGAGCAGTCTTGTCATGCCAAGTCTGAACTTGGGCACCCAAATTGCCTTGGTTCTATCCATTGGTGGAGCTATGTGGGCGATGACGAGTGGCCGGCTCTCCACCGGCGAGGGCGTGTCTTTTGTAATGTTCATGCTTTATTCATTATCCCCAGCAGTGGAATTGGGCACGTTAGTCAGCGGAGCCGCTCAAGCTAATGTAGCTGCAGCTCGTTTGATCGAAATCTGGAACCAACCGCAAGAGAAGCAAGGAAGCGCTCTGGTTCCTTCATCAGCGAAGCCTTCTTTAGTGTCTAGTAATCTGACGTACTCTTACCCAGGAACTGAACTGCAGGTCTTGAGCTCTATTAACATGCGCATAGAAGGTCCGGGTCTCTATTTGATGCACGGATCCAACGGAGCAGGAAAGTCTACTTTCTTGGCACTTGCCAATGGAGTTCTGCCGGCACAAGGGAAAATCTTTGTTAACGGAGTGGACTCCTCGACCCTGTCTCGAAAGTCTTGGCGCGAAAATGTTCTGCTCGTCGATCAACAACGTGCACCCTTTCACGGAACTCTACGCGACAATATCGGCGCAGGACTTGATATCAATGACAATGACCGCCTCCAGGCCATGGAGCGCACTGGTTTCATCAAGCACTATCAAGACTTAAATCTGAAGATCGGCGACGACGGAGTCGAGCTTTCCGGAGGACAGCGCTCCCTGCTAGCTATAACGGATGCCCTCATTCGTAAACCTCAGATTTTACTCTTGGACGAGATTTCTGCAGGTGTGGACAAGGAAACTATCCCAACTTTAGTTACAGTTATTGAGCAATGCGCACAACAGAGCTTGGTCGTGGCTACGACTCACGACAACATTCTCGACAAGATTCCACACCGAGTCATTGAACTAGACGCTCTTGCTGCTGGCGCAGAACTACGATCTCGGTCTCTCTAAGCTGATTTGTTTTAGGAATTATAAATGCTTGAGTTTAAAAGTGTGCGCAAAAAGTTCGAGAAGAACGAGGTTCTGAAGGAACTCACTTTCCGGTTAGATGCAGGCGAGATATTGGGCCTTTTGGCACCAAACGGTGGCGGCAAGACTACTGCTATGAGGATTGCTATGGGGCTCATCCCCTGTGATGACGGTGCCGTCACCGTTTTTGATAAGCCAGTGAATCCTGGTGCAGTACGCGGCGTGGGATATATGCCAGAAGAACGTGGTTTATACCCAAATGAACGAGTTGAAGACCAGCTTCGGTATTTTGCAAAACTCAGCAAGATGTCACAGACCGCAATTGATAGGCGAATGGTCGAGCTGTTAGACGAATTAAATGTCCTACGATATAAAAATAAGAAAGTCAAAGAGCTATCGCTTGGAAATAAGCAACGCGTCCAAATCGCTGCGGCATTAATCGGCAAACCTCAACTACTCATTTTGGACGAGCCCTTTTCTGGGCTTGACCCGATCGCAGTCCAATTTTTCAGCAATCTTCTCCGTGAATACGCATCCCAAGATGCAGGAATCCTCTTCAGCTCTCACCAGTTGGACGTCGTCGAGCAGGTGGCTACACGAATTGGGATTATGAAAGAAGGGCAACTGGCTTTCGATGGTGGCTTGGAAGAGCTGAAAAAGAACAACCAGAAGAGTATTGCTATTTTGCGTTTTCAACGAGACGAAGCATCTGCAAAAAGGGAGATTTCTTTTGAAAACTGTCCCAATGTTATCAGTTCTACGGTGAGTGCTGGGAAAGCGGAGCTGGAACTCTCAGTCGGAAGGATCTCTGTGGAAGAAATCGTACTTTCTGGTTTAAGAGCAGAGGAGATAGTGGAAGTGTCGTACAAACGCAACACATTTGCTGAAGCACTTTCTGAGCTATATACCGAAGAGGAACAGACAGAATCGGTGAAAAATGAAGTTAGATAAGGATACCATTTGGGAAATCGCAAAGAAGGAAGCGAAACTTGGCGTATCAAGCAAAGCAGTGTGGGGAGTGCTTGTGGTCGTCCTTATCGGGGCAGTAACGCTTATTGGCTTCGTGGGTGCAAAAATTGAGCATGACACAGTCACCGATCTTGAGACATTAGTGCTCATTCTAGGGACTTTCCTTACTGTAGTAATGGGAATGGGCATCCTTATGAATAGCACATTAGTCGGAGGCTCTATTAGTGAAGAAAAAGACAAGAAAGTAGTTGAGATTCTACTTTCCCTGGCTAGACCAGAAGAACTTTACATTGGAAAAATGCTCGGTCATTCCCTCATTGGGTTTACTCAGCTCATTATCCTGTGGGCAACAGTCCTTGTTTTTACGCTGGTCTTTAATATTTCCACACTGTCTGAACTACCCATCTGGTTTTGTTTCGTCATGCTCGCCTTTATGCTGCTAGCATACTTATTATTCACAGCTCTCTACGCGCTTGCTGGGGCACTTGTATCCAGTGTAGAGGACTATTCCGTCGCTCAGATACCGATTGTTTTCCTTTTCATGGCGTCAATGTTCCTGCCTTTTGCACCAATGATCGGATGGGGTTCATTAAACGAAGGATGGATTCCGTTCGTGGCTTGGATACCGCCGCTATCAATGACGCTAGCGCCGACCCTAGATGCTTTTGGCGACGGACTATGGCTCCGAACAATCTCCTCATTCGTAATCTTCTTTGTGGAAATTTCAATTCTAAATTGTTTGGGAACTAACATATTTCGTAAGAAAGTTCTAAAATAGAGAACTCCTAATACTGTCCCAGATAAGATAACATGCGCGGCGTTCCGCTAAGTCAGATACGAGGCCGACGTCCTAGAAACCACGGTTAGCTAAACCGCGCACACACAAGCCCAGAATTCAGCGCCTTCACTATCAGCAATCCATAACCCCAGGATGTACTTGATGCCGTCTATATTGATGCCCACTGCCATGGAGCAGACCTTGATAACTACGCGGTGGCCTTCGCGAATTTTTAATTCGGAGCGCGTCGAGGAAATAGCTGGGTAGAACTCGTCGAGTTGGCGACTTTGCCACACTATGACCTCATCTAAGACTACATCGCTAATTATGCTGTTCACATGCAGACTCATATCCGCCCCAAGGGGGTGGAAAGACGGTGACGCATATCGCGCACTGTCATCCCATCGGCGCCCAAAGAGATGATCATACTGTCGAGGTCTGTTAGCCGGGCGTGTACCCTTTAGGCATCATCTGGGTCGCAAACGTGCCGGCACGATCCTTGGCACGGTCACTTCTAAGGCCCGTACTCAGAGTCGACGGTTGTGGTATACGACCCGTTGCGGTGATTGCTTCCATGAGCGGGGCCCGCTGGGGCTTTCGCCTTACGGTCGGAAAGGCAATAGCCCAAATGCGTATCCATCTCTTCCTTAAAACCAGCATTAATCGAAGCCTATAACAAGCCTTTGACCTGTTCGCTAGCATCATCGGTCGACGTCGACAGCTCGCCGATCAAGCTGGAGAGCTCAGGTTTTTCCATCAGCTTCTCACGGTTCTCTTTGCCCCTCGCGGGGTCATGGACTCACTTCAGCTGTAAGCTCCGTTAAGCTTCCCCTTTGTCTTCGACCGGATAGCGTCGATAAAGATGTTGCACAGCTTACGACACTATATTCATCTCGTTTTCTTCTTTCTGTCCGCAGATTCTGCCAGTCTATAAAATTACCGATGAAGCATCGCAATGGATAAACTCCTGCTAGATTTCATCCCGATCGGCACATAATCCGTTCTCTAGCATTCCCACTTTCAAGCTCAGCACAACCCAAAATTAGTACACACCATACTGCTCACCATCTTTTGGTATGGACACACCTATTGAAACTATTTAAACTGGGAAGGCATTCAGTCAAACAGTCAGGTAAAGTCGGAATCAGTTTCCCATTATTTGCCTAGCAGAAATATCGTTGCGGTATTGGCTTTCCTGAAAAGAGGACATTTGAAAGCTGCTGTAGTAGGGAGCGGCCCGAACGGACTAGCTGCCGCTGTTGTATTGGCTCAATATGGAATGGAAGTCACCGTATTTGAAGCGGATAACACAGTAGGCGGTGGGATGCGTAGCCACGAGGGCCTTCGTTCCGGAGTGATTCACGACATGTGCTCCGCTGTTCACCCGCTGGCTGTAGCTAGCCCTTTCTTCCGCGAAGCGAAATTGGACCGCCACGGACTAGACTTTGCGTTTCCTAAACTTGATTTGGCCCATCCTCTAGATGACGGTAGTACTGGCCTCCTATACCGCAACCTCAATCAGACTACCGAAAAAATGGGCAAAGATGAGCTGCTGTGGCGTGCAACTTTTGGCCCACTAGCAAAACACTTTAACTCCATTGCTTCCGATACGTTAGGCCCGATTTTACGCTTTCCACGTAGCGCAATGTGGACTGGACTGTTTGGCTTTAATGCAGCCCTTCCAGCCTCGCTGTCAGCGCTGCGATGGAGGGAGGAAAGTACACGTGCCTTGTTTGCCGGTATAGCTGCGCATGCTTTTTCCAGATTGGATACTCCACTAAGTTCTTCGGTGGGAACACTGTTGATAGCCGCCGCACATAATACAGGCTGGCCTGTCGCGGTAGGAGGAAGCCAGTCTATCGTGAAAGCGTTTCTTGCAGAATTGGCACAGTTGCGTGTAACGGTCATGTGCGGAACACGCATTGACTCATTCCAGCAAATTAATGATTTCGATGTGGTGATGCTGGACACCACACCACAAGATGCGCTGAGGATACTCGGTGATCGTTTGCCGAAACGCATACAGAAGGCCTATTCGCGGTTTTCTCACGGGCCTGGGGCGTTCAAGGTGGATTTTTTGATTGACGGCGATATTCCGTGGAGCAGTAAAGCTCTTCGGCAGGCGGGTACCGTACATCTGGGAGGTACTTTTGCAGAGATCGCGGAGGCAGAAAAGGGTATTGTAGCAGGAAAAATGCCTCAAAATCCGTTCGTATTGCTGGGACAGCAGTACCTTGCAGACCCGAGCAGATCGGATGGAAAGCTTAATCCCGTGTGGGCTTATGCTCACGTCCCGAATGGGTTCGATGCCGACGCCACGGAGCTGATAGTCCGTCAAATTGAACGATTTGCGCCCAATTTCCGAGATACCATTGTGGATTCAGTTTCGTTCAGCACCGAAGAGATGCAGCACTATAACGCTAATTACGTAGGCGGTGATATCATCGGCGGCGCGTCTGGAACACGGCAGCTTATTGCACGACCTATATTATCTCCTGATCCGTATTACACAGGGGTTTCAGGAGTCTATATTTGTTCATCTTCGACGCCACCAGGCGCGGGTGTACACGGGATGTGCGGGAAGCACGCAGCAGAAAGCGCTTTGAAGCAACTACAACAACGGTGAAAACGCTGGACGAAAATCCTGGATTTGACTATACATATTACGCTGAACTGCTCTCCCCAAAGTCAACAATCTTGCCGAAGAAGGCCACAACAATGTCGACCAGGAAACAGGCTGATCAGCCTTCTATGACAACGCTATTCCAACCGAATACAACTACTCCATTGGAAATCAGAAAAGGACCCTCTCAAATAAAAAAAGTGCCCGACGGCGACACGCCGACCGGACACACTTTTGCTACTTAATTCCGCAAGTACCAGGAA
>OJKS01000130.1_pt1 | contig 10901 bp, 15 predicted proteins | sample 1596761 | NCBI WGS metagenome assembly OJKS01 (sample SAMEA3904700, study PRJEB24821) | metagenome | biome: Builtin; feature: hospital; material: surface | place: USA | collected 2013-08-19 | reverse complement strand
GGATCAAAATATCAAGGGTCAAGGCATGGTGGCAGCCGTTATTGATCAAGGTGTTGAGCCACATCAAGACTTTCGACTCAGTGATGCCAAAACGGCTGCACTTTCAGAGGATCAAATCAAAGCATTCACTGCAAGTCATGGCTATGGCGATTATGTCAATGAAAAGATCCCATTCTTTTACGATTACACCAATAACGTCAACGAAAATCTAAAATTTGACACGAGTAATCACGGTCAACATCTCGCTGGTATCATCGCTGCCAATGGTCAACCTAGTGATTCAAAGAAATTTGTAACTGGGATTGCCCCAGAAGCCCAGCTTCTCAGCATGAAAATACTAGGCAAGTCCAGTTCTGACTCACTCAATAATGCCGCGCGGGCCATCTATGATGCAGTGGACTTAGGTGCGAATGCCATCAATATTTCCTTTGGCATGGGCGTCGATATTGATGATCCTACCGCTGAAGGACAGGCAGCCATTAAATTTGCAACCGATCATGGTGTTTTTGTGACAGTAGCTACCGGCAATAATGGTCACGCCGGGGGTATTTACGACAAGTCCGCTTCAAATGGGATCACAACCAGTTATCAGCCTGCCAATGCTTCAACTTTGACGACACCTAGCGCAACGCCATCAGCTATGGCGGTTGCTGCCGGAAACGATGTTCTGGATGCTAAGGCCGCTTTGATATCCGCTTCTTCATGGGGACCAACAGCATCCTACAAATTAAAACCCGATATCACAGCACCTGGTGAAAAAGTTGCCTCTACCTTACTGAATGATGGACTTGGAAAAGTGAGCGGCACTTCACAGGCAAATGCCTATGTTACCGGTGCCAGCTTACTGGTGATGCAAAATCTGAAACGCAGTACAAACTTAACGGGATTGAACCCCCTTTCTAGTATAAACCCGTCATATCAGCGATAGTGCGGCTTTAGGCTGCCATTAAAATTTGTGTGGTGCACTTTTTGGTGCACTTTGGTCAAAAATTGAGATATGCAACTAGCTTATTCACGGCCTCTTTATTTTGATTCTTTGTTACATGGGTGTAGATATTGAGAGTGGTTTTGACATCCGAGTGGCCTAACCTTTCCTGAACCTCTTTGACAGTGGCCCCGGCAGAAAACAAGGCGCTTGCGTGTGAATGCCTGAAGCCATGAATTGTAATACGGTGTTCAATTTTATGAGTATCCTCGATTGACTTGAGCCAATCAGCAGGTTTGTGTAAAAGCAAGTGCTTATTCTTGCTGTTTGAAAATACAAGCTGATCAGGTTTATTAGCGTTAAATCCTAAAGCCATATACTTTTGTAGCTGAACAAGCCGCCAGTGCTTCAATGCAGACATTGTCTTGCTATCCATGGTGATAGTTCTTCTACTTTTCCGTGTCTTGGGTGGCTGAACAAGCTGACGGCCGTTCATGCCTTGCGATAGTGTCTTGTTGACTGTTATTGTGCTGTCGGTAAAGCTAATATCTTTCCAAGTCAGCGCTAGACATTCACCACGTCGAATGCCACCAAAGGCTAGTATTCTGAAAAGCGCAGTCTTCTGTGGTTCTTGCTTTGCATCAATATAACTGAAGAACCTTGTTAGTTCTTGCTTATCCCAAAAGTTCGCAGCAACATCGCCAATTTGTTCCTTCTCTTTTGGAATGATGACAAGGTCAGCCGGGTTTTTATTAATGTAACCACGGCGTAAGGCAAAGCGAAGAATACGGCTTGTAGTTGTCAGCCATCTTCTGTAGTTCCTAGTGACTTGTTTTGACCATTGGTTAACGGCTTGCTGTAGCTGCGCTGTGGTGATCTTATTAATTGGTTTGTTACCAAAAAGCGGTAAAACGTGTTTCTTAACTTGTATATAGGTGCGCTCGTACGTGCTTTCTCGAACGGTATTCTTATATGCTGCGTCCCACTCAAGATAAACAGCTTTGAACGTCATGCTTCTATTAGTCGATAAACTGCCTGCATCAGCATCTAAGGTAAATCTGGATGCTGCTAGGGCAGCTTCTTTTTTGTCTCGGAAGCCTCGCTTATGAATTCGACGCTTCTTTCCAGTTAGTTCATCAGTACCAGCAGAGACAAAAATTTCATATCGTGTATCTCCGCTGCTGTTTTTGTAACGTTTGATTGTTGCCATGTTTTTCCCTCCGTACCAGCTTGCGGGCGGGGATCGGGAAGAGAAATTCATTAAATTATCTTGAAATTTGAAGTGTTGAGTTTTTTGCTAGTGCTTCCCCAGGGTAACAGCATAAATAAACTAACCGTCTGTTGTCCGCTCTCGTTAGAACTTGAAACTATTTTATTAACTTCGTCCTTATGGTTCTCAAGAAAAGTTTGAATGCACCCAATGTATTTTTTCTCAATTTCTTTTTGAAACGCAATAGGTGCCGATGCAAAGAGCTTTTTGAGTTGCTCTGTGGAGTCGACCTCATCCTCTTCATTAGCGAGAACATAAACTGCATGCACATCAAATGGAGTTTGTTCTGACAACAGTCCCCAAGTCTCTTTTTCAGACATTAAATAAATAGTAGGAGCAAATGTTCTCATTCCGGAGGCACTTTCAAATCCCAGCCAAATCTCGTCACCTTGTAGTTTTATACGAGTAGCATAAGGCCAATATAAGAAGAAGTCATTCGGAGTGACTTGTAAATAACGGCATAATATGTCGATTGTTTCAGTAGCAATGTTTGCATTTGGTTTGTTGACGATATTTGACACAGCATTTCTAGATAATCCCGTGTCTTCAACAACTTGTTTGATAGACAATTGTCGTTCAGCCAACAAAACACTAAGTCTGTTTGCAAGCAAAATATTCACCTTCTTCGTATGAAGTATATCATTTGTACTTCGAAATCGCCAAATAAACATTGACATAGTTGCGTGACGATGTTACCTTTTATTTGTTCCTAATGATTTCGAAGTACAAATAATGATAAGAAGGTGCAAATAATTGAAGAATAATTTAGCGGCTATCATGGGTGACCGTCTTGTAACAATTACTGATGTATACAAAGCTACAGGAATAGCGCGGTCAACTCTTGTTCGTCTTTATTATCGTCGTGCAAAGAATGTCAATCTTGTTACGTTGAAAACGTTGTGCGATTACTTGGGTGTCAGTCTCAGTGAACTAATTGAATACAATCCATCCAAGCAACAATTGTCATGGCATTAGACAGAAAGGACGTGGGTAATACGGCTATTAGTGTCGCAATGAGTTTACCGGATGATTTTGAAGCTCAAATAAAGCACGACATGTACTCGACTGCTTTAGAAGCATTTAAAGTGACAGCAAGCAGGCATACCTTTGCAGAGTATATGAAACGTAAGGATGCAGCCGAGTATTTAGGGATCAGTACAGGGTATCTCGATCAATTAACCACCAAAGGTCTGCCGACGATTTTATTAGATGGCTTGAAGCTGTACAAACGGTCATCGGTTGATCAGTGGATGATGGATCATCAAGTTTAATCCAAGTCTTGCGGGCGGGGATTTTGATGGCAATTGTAAGTAACTTATGACAGGCGCATAAAGTCAGAGAGGAAAATATATGAAAGTAGTTTATCCGTCACTCGTGGAGCAATTCTATGAGGGTTTGAAATCTGAAGGCGTAACAGTTGGTAAGGACGAGGTATATCGGACAATGATCGAGACCAACTTAATTGACGAAAACGGTGATCCTACACAATATGCCTTGGACAATGGTTTTATCAAGTGTGTGGACAGTCAACCAGTGAACAATGAACCAGAAAGCCTAGCGGAGTTCAAGGAGCTTTATCCGAATCTTCAGAAATACTCAGACGATCATTTTATGAAGACTGATGAAGGCTGGTGCATTGACACCTTTGTAGCCCGTAGCGAATCTATGCTTTTATTGAACGATCCGGCTACGTCCGAAACAGACAAGCAGAATGCTCGGATCGTCCTTAAATACCTCAAGGAGGACGGTGCCGATGATTAACGTTATTACGTGGCTACTAAGCCACCCGCTCACCGTTCCCGCTCTCTGCATGGCATTCATGGTCGGCAGCGTGTTTGGAGCGTACCTGCAATTTCGAGAGGATGATGACCATGGCAAAAATGGTAAATAGCAAGTTTGGCTGGACGTGGCCGCAGTTTGTAAAGGCTGATGCCGATTGTGACCGGTATTGGCAGTTTAAGAAAGCTGAACGGCGATCACTAATTGAGGCCACAAAAAAATCGCCAAGAGTGACAGCTCAAGGCGAGAAGAAGACAAGCGAAAAGATACATATCAACTTTTAGCTTGCTTCTATTAGATGTTTTTGTCAAGGAAAATGGAGGCAATTAATATGAAAAATGTTTCAAACAGCACCAAAGCGCCTGATTTAGATATGGCGTCTTTTAACCTCAGCACTGTAAAAGGACTTTTAGAAGCTCTTAGTGATGAATTCGACATTATGGAAGGCTCTGTCACTTCATATCGAAGCAATCGTACCGAAAAAAGTGCTGCAATCTTGGCGTATGAGGCTAATCGATCATTTTATACATGGATGGCACTCCTGAGACCAATTCAAGATTACGTTGATAGCAGCTTGGCAACGATTGATGAGGTCAACAAATGATGAAGAAAGATTATTATACAACCGCACAGGCGCTTTTAAGTGATACAAGTGCAATGGTGAATATCTTGCGACATCAGATCAATAATGAACAGCAATCAGCACTGGCCGACACAGTCGCTGACATGATCATTGATGCTCGCCGTCTACTTATGGAGGGAGATGCTGTCGATGGTCGACGTGCTTAAAGTAGCGCTTGGATATCAACAGCATGGCTTTGCAGTCTACCCACTTGCGCCAGAGACACGAACACCACTTGCTGGTTCGCATGGGTACAAAGATGCCACCAAAGACCCAGAACAGGCCAAGAAATGGTGGGGCGAACATCCTAACTACAATATTGGCTTGGGGCTTGATGGTGTGCTGGTGTTTGACATTGATATGGGGCATAAAAGCGAGGCTAATGGCAATGAGTCGTTGGCTAAATTGAGCGCTGATGGTCGTGCTGATCAAATTCCTTCTACCTATATAGAAACAACGCCAAACGGTGGACTCCATATTTTCTTCACCTATCCCAAAGAATTGAAGCTAACCAGTCGATCAGATCTGTTCTCTAAGAATGGCGAGAAAACCGGCCTCGACTATGTCGCGACTGGTGTACCGGTTTTCCCTAGCATTCGCGAGAATGGTATGTATCAACCACTCAAAGGGCACAAGATCACCAAATTAGCCCCAGTTCCTCAGTGGTTACTAGATGAAATCCAACGTGTCAGCCACCCTAACCCAGTGTTTGGTGGTTCAACAGTTTATCGAGGCAAACGATGGACAGGCAAGCTGCTAGATGAAATAGTGAACGGCACTAGTACCGGCAATCGCAATGACTTTCTGACTAAGATTGCTGGCAAAATGTTCTTCACAGGTGCAGAACCGCAGACAGTATATAACCTGCTGTTTACAACTAATGACAACTATTTAGATACACCGCTGGCAGAAGCCGAAGTTAATAAGATTTTTAAGTCAGTATTGAAAGCCGAAGAGAGGAGGCGTGCGGTTGGTTAAAGCGATGCCCGAAGATATTAAGCAAGAAGCCAATAAAGTGGTCAACGTTGATTTTACAGGCCAAGAGCAATGGCGCAATGACCTTAAACTTGACGGCAATGGTGGCATTAGAAATCCACTAAGCTTAAAGGCGTACATGATACCCGACGGGGTCCATGTACGCCTCTATTACTTTATAGTGGTATTGAAGCAGAAGCCGCGGGTTGCCTTTTGGCTCTGTGAAGCCGTAGTAGAAAGTGGCTACTTCATTTGTCTTAGCAAATTCGCTCAAAGTAGATTGGTCCGAGAGACCGCGTTTTGAAAACTTGATTACTAAGATTTTAGTGAGGGTGCTTCAGAAAGGTAGTGTAACAATGCGAAAAATTATCGGTATAGATGTTTCAAAGTCAACAGCTAAACTGTCAGTGGCCATTGATGCTAAGACTGTTTACGAGGGAGATATCACGCTAGATATGATTGGATTCACGAGTCTCAAGGCTATCATTGACTCATACGGCGGTGCAGAAGTGGTGTTCGAGGCTACTGGTGTGTACTCACGTCGATTAGAGCGATACCTACTGGACGAAAGCATTACATATCATATTCTTAATCCACTCGTCGCTAAGAAACGGTTAGACGATGGCTCAAGAACAAGGAAGAACGATGTACGTGATGCCCGCGGGCTAGCAATAACTGAGTTTGCCAAACACCCCAAGCCGTTCAAACCACGCTTCTATGACCCTGTATATCGCGAATTGATGGATATTAGTCGATACTACGATCAGCAAACAGAGGATTTAAAACGGACCAAGAATCGGATACATCGACTCATACAGCTCTCATTTCCAGGAATTGAGGAAGAACTTGATTTGAGAAAGCCATCAGCTTTACACACGCTAACTCTTTTTTCTCACCCGGCAGAACTGACTGGATTAAGTTTCGAGAATATCAAGACGCAGATTCTGGATATGCACTTAAAGGGGGTGGGAGCGGTCAGATCCAGCAATTTAGCACGCGCACTATGGAGATCTCGAGCCAGGTCATATCCAGCTGTTAGCGGCAACTCGTTTGTTGTCCAAGCTGTAAAGCATGAGACTCAAAAGGCGTTAAAGTTGCTTAGCGAACGTGAAGAAACCGTACAAGCCATGATCAGCCTAGCAGAAAAAACACCGGAGTACGTTATCCTCCTGAGCATTCCAAACATCGCGGAAAACACCGCTGTACGTTTGATTGCAGAACTTGGGGATATTCGCCGGTTTGAAACCAGAGCGAAACTCAATAGCTTTATTGGTCTTGATTTGCGAGAGATACAATCAGGGGACTATACGGCACAAAGGAAGATCACCAAGCATGGCGATGCTCATACTAGAAAGCTACTGTATTGGACGGTTATAAATATGGTTAGCTCAGGAGCACAGCCGAGTCATATCCGTGACTTTTATGCAAAACGACAAGCAACAGCTTCCCGGAGGAAGCCGCTGCTTGTCGCCTGCATGGATCGCCTACTAAAAACGATTCACTACCTTGTAAACACGAATCAGTTATACTCATACGAACTCGCTTGTTCAAGATAAACTGACTCAATACACTTACTGTACATACCTGCACAAATTTTGGAAAGCCTGCAGGTTTATTTGGGGTGTCGGACTAAATGTTTTAAGGTTATTTTAGATCAGAATTTAAGATTGGATTCAGCATCCTGTGGCTAAGAAATTTCGATATTCAAAATCGAATTCATTGACATATCGGGATTTAAACTTGACAGGGCGTAGAAAAAGACTCAGTCGTTAATGTTCAACTGCTGCTTGATAATGATCCAACCTTCGCCAATGTGATTGCATGGGACGATTTTTCAGAGATGCTTATCAAGTCAAAAGGCGTTAAAGGATTACCAATCCGCAAAGGATTCTGGACCGATGAAGACGATGCTATCGTCCGCTCATACATTGAACGCAAGCACAATATATTGTTCAGTAAGCAAAACGAACAAGACGCGATGGTCAACATTGGCAAAGAGCAGTCGATCAACCCGGTTAAAGACTGGATCGAAACGGAACAATGGGACGGTACACCCAGAGCAGAACGTTACTTCATCGACTATCTAGGTGCCGAGGACAATGAATATACCCGTGCTGTTACTCGTAAATGGTTAGCTGGTGCTGTAAAACGTGTCTATCAGCCCGGTTGCAAGTTTGAACTCGTTCCAATTCTTGAAGGTAAACAAGGACTTGGTAAGAGCACGGCTGCTCGTAACTTATTCCCGAAAAAGTTCAGCGATTCATTAAAATCAATGGGCAAAACGGACGAAGATTACAAGAAGCTGCAAGGTAACTGGATCATGGAACTCGGTGAACTTTCTGCAATGAAAAAAACTGAGATTGAGTCGGCTAAGAGTTTCATTAGCGCCCAGTCTGATTCATACCGAGGGAGTTATAGCCATTACGTTTACCCACATTTACGCAAGTGTGTGTTCATTGGCAGCACTAATCAACAGGACTACTTGAAAGACGCTACTGGTGAACGTCGTTTCTTCCCTATCAGATGCGGCGTTACAAAGCCCACAAAGACCGTATGGCGCAATGAAGAAAGCGTACCGAAGATCAATCACTATATCCATCAGGTATTGGCAGAGGTAAAAACATGGGTGGATGCAGGTGAGAGTGTCTTTGCTGATGATAAGCTGATGCAACTGGCTAAACCATATCAACAAGAAGCAGAGACAGTTGACCCTATGAAAGAGGCCATTGAAGACTTTCTCAACATGAAAGTACCATCGAATTGGGAAAAGCTGTCATTAAGCCTGAAGGCCAGCTTCTTTCACACTCATATTGACCATAACGGTGATGTGGCCACTTGGTTACAACAGCACTTGGATGCTGGAGAATTACAACCACTGCAACAAACCACGACCAGAGAGATCATGGAAGTGGTGTTCGACAAGTCAGTCGATCGTTACCTGATGGGTCGTACTGGATCGGAAGCAAAACGTATCAAGCTCATCATGGATAACATGGATGGGTGGGATCGTGAACGAGTTCGAATCAATGGTCAGCGTTCAAGAGGATACGTCAGGAAGTAAAGTGTTTGTTTTTCTACTGTCCCACCTGTCCCAGTGCTACAAATGCCGGTATATCAACGTTTTGTTGGGACAAGTCACCTGTCCCAGTGCTGTCCCAACGTGTCCCACTACTGTCCCAAGTCCTAATTTGGACATGTTCGGGACAGCTCGGGACAGCTCGGGACATGTGTGGGACATGTCTGTTGTCCCAGACAAACGCCTACATACCAACGTTTAAGAGCCCGGGACACGTGGGACACTTAAAAAACAAACAAATTTAAAACTACGGAGGTTAAAAGAATGCTATATCCAGAAAGTACATGGGCTAGGTTTGAACAAGAATTCCCTATCCCTAAGAAGTATCGCAAATACTACGAATACAAGAATTGGCACATTGAACCTAAGTCACCTGATTTTAGTCCATTTGAACAGGATCATCCGTTCGCGTTTATGCTGATGCCTGAGGACATGCAGAACGCTTTATATCTCTGGACTAAGGGACTAGCCAAGCGAAAGACAATCAACAGCGACTATACCTCATACGGTATCAAGCACCTATTCGCTGACTTACCAAGTGGTTTCTACATTACTAACGGCATGATGAAAGGTGCACTCTTAGCAGCAGGATTTGAGATCGCTGACTATAGAGAGCTTAACTGGCATGCCAACATTTCGGGGCGAAGCATTAAAGAGCAGATCAAATTAGCACCTCATATCAGTTAGCAAAGAAATATCATTAATGAAAGCGAAGTGATGCAAATGAGTGTGCCTTTGCACATTTGCATGCACCCCGGGTGCCGTCGCATGATCCCGTTCAATCAGCGCTTTTGCGAGGAGCATAAGCAAGACAAGAACACGCAAGCAACGAATCAGGAACGCATGCAATATGAAGAGAAGGAATTACGTTTCTACAAGTCAACAACATGGACAAAGCTTTCAAAGTCATTCAGGTTGCGCAATCCAACTTGCGCTAGCTGTTTGAAACGTGGGATTATTCGTCAAGCTGTGCTTGTTGATCATATTGAGCCAATCAAAACAGCTTATGGTTGGGAACACAGGCTTGATGAGAGCAATTTACAAAGCTTGTGCCAGACTTGTCATAACGCTAAGACCGCCCGGGAGGTAGCACAACGCCGAATGAGATCCCCCGACAGATCGACCCCCGCCCCAAAATTTTAGAGCGAAAGAACGGTCGGCCTCTTTTCTTTTCGATGAATACCGAAAATCACAGAACCTATGTATAATCAATGTGTTATAATTATAATAGGTATAAACGAATACAAATTCAGAAAGGATGTTACACATGGGAGCACCCCTAAAATCAGTGACTAACCTAAGTGCACATTTATCCAAAAAACAGTTAGCTGATCGTGTTGCCTCTGAAAAAGCACTATTCACTTACAAAGAATTGCAAGTACAGCCCCCTACATGGCTTGATGACTATGCTGTGACCGAGTGGCACCGTATTGTACCATTGCTCAAAAAAGACATTCCAGTGAGTGAACTAGATGCTGCCCTGATTGCCAGTCATTGCCAAGCCTATTCTGACATTCAGAAAGCTGCCGAGCTGATTCAAGAACAAGGCATGATGGTTGAAACCACCGATAGTGTGAAAGCTAACCCAGCAGTAAAAATGAAACTTGATGCCACTAATCAGATGATCCGTATTGATGACTTGCTTGGCTTGTCAGTCTACAGCCGGGCAAAGTTGGCAGTGAAGAATGAGACTAAGAAGAAGCCTTACGATCCGTTCGCGGATCTGATGTCATCATGAACTATGCGGCTGAATACACTGACAAGGTGCTAAGCGGTGAGATTGTTGCTTGTAAAAAGATCAAGCAAGCTGCAAGACGTTATCGGCGGGACCTGAAAGCCAGCAAGCGCAAGAAGAACCCATGGCCGTATTACTTCGATGAGGACTTTGCCAACAAAGCCATTAAATTCATCGAACTGATGCCGGCACGTGATGGGTCACCGCTAAAATTAGAACTTTACCAAAAGTGGTTGGTTGCTGAGCTTTTCGGGTGGAGAGATAAGGCAACCGGCAATCGCCGTTATGATCGAGCCTATATATCGATGGCTAGAAAGAACGGAAAATCGTACCTAATGGCCTGCCTTGGCGCGCTGTATCTCCTCAGGGAGAACAAGCCAGCCATGAACCGAGAGTGTGTCTACACAGCCAACAGCAATTCCCAAGCACATTTAGCCTTTGATATGTTGTCTAGTGGTTTGCATCAGGTCTCTAAGGTGTCTGAGTCAGTGCGTGATCGTTTGAAGATCAACCGTAATG
>OJKS01000127.1_pt1 | contig 11704 bp, 14 predicted proteins | sample 1596761 | NCBI WGS metagenome assembly OJKS01 (sample SAMEA3904700, study PRJEB24821) | metagenome | biome: Builtin; feature: hospital; material: surface | place: USA | collected 2013-08-19 | reverse complement strand
GACCTGCGCACCGTTGCAACGGACCTGCGCAACCGCCTGCGCGAGGAAGAAGCCGTCATCGTCCTGGGCGCCGAAGACAAGGGCAAGTTCCCATTCATCGCGGCAGCCACGGACAAGGCTGTTGGCCGCGGCGTAAAGTCCGGCGACATCGTCAAGGAGTTTGGACAGTACGTCGACGGCCGTGGTGGCGGTAAGCCGGATATGGCCCAGGGCTCTGGCTCTACTGCAGCCGGCGCTGAGCGCGGCTTTGCAGCCGTCAAGGACATGCTCGAGTCCCTGTAGGAGTTCGACCGTGGCAAAAGTGGAACCAGATAGCCCCGGAGTTGATGACCCGGGGCAGGGCCGCCGGCTCGCGCTCGATGTCGGCACGGTGCGCATTGGTGTGGCAGTGTCCAATAGGGAAGCAACGCTTGCCACTCCAGTGGAGACCGTGCGCCGAGAAACCGGGTTCAAAGACCGCGATAAGGGCGATATTGACCGCATCCTGGAGCTCATTGATTCCTATGATGCAGTTGAAGTTGTCGTTGGCCTGCCACGGGACTTGCAGGGAAATGGCTCCAAAAGCGTAAAACACGCTAAAGAAATTGCGTTTCGGATCCGCCGTCGGTTGAATCGAGATGCAAATATAGATAAAGTTCCACCACCAGTACGTTTGGCTGATGAGCGTCTGACTACCGTGGCAGCGACCACCGCGCTGCGCGCGTCCGGCGTGTCCGAGAAGAAGGGCCGTAAAGTCATCGACCAAGCAGCAGCGGTGGAGATATTGCAGACTTGGTTGGATGGGCGCGCGAGCGCGCTACGATCCCATGATGCAATAGACCAGCCTTCAGACTCAGGAGACTAAAACACGTGAGCCGTAATCAAGAACGCCTCGGCCGATCGATGGAGCCGAAATACGTCAAGCGCCGCCAGCGCGGCATTGCCGTTGTCATTGCGTCCATCATCGTCATCCTTGGCGCCCTTATCTACATCGGATTCCGCCTCGGCAATACCTCCGCCGATTATGAAGGAACCGGCAACGGTACCACCCAGCTGGTGGAGGTGCCGGAAGGCTCGTCCATGTCCGAGCTCGGACCTGCATTGGTAGAAAAGAATGTGGTGAAGACGCAAGACGCTTTCGATTCTGCTGCGTCGATGAACCACGGCGCGAGCCAAATCCAGCCGGGCTTTTACCGCCTACAGGAAGAAATGAGCGCGGACGCGGCAGTCGAGGCATTGCTGGATGAGAATAACCGCGTGGACATGCTCGAGGTCCAAGGTGGCGCCACCTTGGAGGACGTCAAGGTTGTGGGCGGAGACGTCCGCTACGGCATTTACTCCCTGATTTCTGAGGTCAGCTGCAACGATGGCAACTGCCTGAAGAAGGAGGACCTTGAAAAGGTCGCGGCGGAAACCGACCCAGCCGAGCTGGGCGCGCCGGAGTGGGCCTTGGACGCTATTACTAAGCGCGGCAATGATCCCAAGCGCATTGAGGGCCTTATTGCCCCAGGCCAGTATGTCTTAGACCCCAACATGGAGGCCAAGGATATCCTCAAGGATCTCATCACCCGCTCCACCAAGCGCTACAACGAGACCAATATTGAGGAACGCGCCCAGGCTATCGGCTTGAGCCCTTATGAGTTGCTCACCTCCGCTTCCTTGGTGGAGCGCGAGGCGCCGGCGGGCGAGTTCGACAAGGTCGCCCGCGTTATCCTCAACCGCTTGGACGAGCCAATGTGCCTAGAGTTTGACTCCACCGTGAACTACGGCTTGGAAGACGTTGAGCTGGCCACCACCGATGAGGCCCGTGGGGAGAAGACCCCGTGGAATACCTACGCGAAGGAAGGCCTACCGGATACCCCGATTGCTTCTCCTTCGGACGATGCAATCAAGGCCATGGAAGAGCCGGCTGAAGGCAACTGGAAGTTCTTCGTCACCGTGGACAAGGAGGGCACCACCGTCTTCTCCGATTCCTACGATGAGCACTTGGGCCGCGTCGATGACGCCATCCGCTCCGGCGTGCTTGACTCCAAGCGCGAAGGTGAGGGCGCTGGTTCCGGCAACGGCGACGCCGCTGCCGAGCAGCCCGCCCAGTAGAGTCGCGACAACCACAAAGAGGTAGAACACCATGCCACGTGCGGCGGTCCTTGGTAGCCCCATCAAGCACTCCTTGTCTCCGGTGCTCCACAATGCTGGCTACGAGGCCGCCGGGCTGGCCGGTTGGGACTACACCCGCTTTGAAACATCGGCGGAAGGCTTGCCGGAATTGGTGGCGGCAAGCGACTCAGAGTTTGTTGGTTTCTCCGTGACCATGCCCGGCAAGTTTGCCGCCCTCCGCTTTGCGGACACCGTAAGTGACCGGGCCCAACTGATTGGCTCAGCAAATACCTTGGTGCGCAGGGCTGATGGTTGGTATGCGGACAATACCGATACCGAGGGCGTACGCGGTGCGCTCGCCGAACTTCTGGGGGATGATCCAGCAGCTCATGCGCTGCTCATTGGTGCTGGGGGCACCGCTCGTCCCGCGTTGTGGGCGCTTTCCGAGCGCGGGGTGAAAAAGGTTACGGTCCTCAACCGTTCCGACCGCAGCACCGAACTTTTGCCGCTCGCGCAGAACCTAGGGCTGGAACTTTCCTTTGTTAGCTTCGACGGGGACTTATCCGCGCTGGCTCGCAGCGTCGATGTCATTGTGTCCACCGTTCCAGCCGCGGCGGTGAAAGATTATGTCTTTGACCTCGCCCACGCACCGGTGCTGGACGTCATCTATGATCCCTGGCCTACACCGCTGACCACGTGCGCGGCGGCCAATGGGTACAAGACCGTGGGCGGGCATGTCATGCTCGCGCACCAAGCATTTAGCCAGTTCGAGCAATTTACCGGGGTGGCTGCCCCGCGGGAAGACATGCTGAAGGCATTGCACGAGGAGCTGCAGAAGCGGTCGCAGACGACTAAGTAAAAAAGGGGGCGTCGGCAAGCGCGGGCTGGAATCCCCGTGTAGCAGGAACTGCAGACTTCGCCATGTAGACATTGACGCCCAGCGCTTCCTCACAGCGTGCCTTAGAGTGATCCCCGTGCTAATAGTCGGGGGAATTATTTATGGTTTGTGGGCAGCAACCTTGTCTTGGTGGGATATTCGGCAGCGCCGATTGCCAGACTGGTTAACCCTTCCATCTGCGGTGCTCTCGCTCGCCGTTGCCAATTGGAGTGGGCTGTGGTGGCCGGGGCTGTACCTGGTGCTAGGGCTAGTTCGTGCAGGAGTCGGTGGAGGCGACATCAAACTCGCTTGGCCCTTGGGAATGCTGGTGGGGCATGTGGCCGGGTTTATGGGCGTGGTAGCGGCAAGCGGCTGCGCGTCCCTCCTGACGCTTATGTGGTCGGCGTGCAGTGGGCAGAAGGAGAGCCCGCATGGTCCTGCAATGTTGCTAGCGGCAACGGTCGTTATCGCATGTGCGCACCCTCTTTGAGGGGGTGGAAGAATATATTGCGGGGCCAAGTTGGTACTGGATTGGCCAGGCCGTGCGATAATACCCGCATGCTTCGTTGGACTACTGCAGGTGAATCCCACGGCCAGGCTCTTATTTCGATGCTGGAGCACATGCCCGCTGGGGTCCCCATTACCCGCGCCGATATTTCCCATCAGCTTTCCCGGCGCCGCCTAGGCTATGGCCGCGGTGCCCGTATGAAGTTTGAGGCTGATGAGGTCACCGTGCTGGGTGGAGTCCGCCACGGGCTTACCTTGGGTAGTCCCATCGCCATCATGATTGGCAATACGGAGTGGCCCAAGTGGACCACCATCATGTCGGCCGATCCGCTGGATATGGACGATGAAGACACCATCAAGGCGATGAACTCCGGCCGCGGTGCCGCCTTGACGAGGCCGCGCCCTGGGCACGCGGACTTTGCCGGAATGGTGAAGTACCGCCACAGTGAAGCGCGCCCCATCCTCGAGCGGTCCTCTGCGCGTGAGACGGCGGCGCGAGTGGCCGCAGCTACCGTTGCGCGCAATTTCCTGCGCGAGACCTTGGGCGTCGAGGTTCTTTCCCACGTGATTTCCATTGGCGCTTCCGAGCCTTATGAGGGGCCTGCGCCAGCGTTCGCGGACATCGAGGCTATCGATGCCTCGCCGGTCCGCGCCTGCGATAAGGCGGCTGAAGCCTCCATGATTGCGGAAATTGAGGCCGCAAAGAAGCAGGGTGATACCTTGGGCGGCATCGTTGAAGTTGTGGTCGATGGCCTGCCTATCGGCCTGGGCTCGCATACTTCCGGCGATGACCGCTTGGACGCCCAATTGGCCAGCGCATTGATGGGCATTCAGGCTATCAAGGGCGTGGAAATTGGCGATGGCTTTGCCGAGGCCCGTCGTCGCGGTTCCGCTGCCCACGATGAGATGGTGCGAACCGAAGACGGCGTATCCCGCCTGAGCAACCGTGCTGGCGGACTCGAAGGCGGCATGACCAACGGGCAGCAGCTGCGCGTGCGGGCGGCAATGAAGCCGATTTCTACCGTGCCGCGTGCCTTGCGCACCATCGATATGGAGTCCGGCGCTGCAGCTACTGCCATTCACCAGCGCTCCGATGTGTGCGCGGTTCCGGCGGCGGGCGTCGTTGCAGAAGCCATGGTTGCCCTCGTCCTTGCACGCGCCGTGCTAGAAAAATTCGGTGGCGATAGCCTCGAAGAAACCTCTGCGGCCATCGCCGCGTATGATAAATACGTTTCGGACCGCCTTGCTTTTGACCAGGAGTAAGTTATGACCACCCCAACCGCCGTTACGGGCCTGCCCCGTCCACGCGTTGTTTTGGTTGGCCCGCCAGGTGCGGGTAAATCCACCATCGGCCGCCGCCTTTCCCACGCCTTGAGCTGCGAACTGGTGGATTCGGACCACCTTATCGAACAGGCTAAGGATAAGCCGTGCGGAGAAGTCTTTAGCGAGCTTGGTGAACCAGACTTTCGCGCGCTCGAAGCCGAGCACGTTGCTGCGGCACTGCGCACCGGTGGAGTAGTCAGCCTCGGCGGCGGGGCAGTGCTGACGGACGCCACCCGTGAGCTGCTGGAGCGCCATACCGTCATCTTTTTGGATATTTCCCCTGAAGAAGGTGCACGGCGGACGTCCGGGGATAGCAATCGGCCGGTTCTCGCAGCCGCAGATCCCCTTGAGCACTACCGCAACCTTGTGGAGGCGCGGCGCCCCTATTACCAAGAGGTGGCCGATTACCGGGTACGCACCGATGCCCGGACCCCACAGCAGGTAGTAGGCGATATTCTCGGCTTCCTCGATACCCTGTAGATTCTCCGCAGCGCTACCACTAGTTCCTCGCCATGCTGGCTTGGCGGCGAACGGAAAGGACCATCATGCCCAGCATTGCCGTTAATGGACCACAGCCCTATGAAGTTCGCATTGGCACCGATCTCAACCGGGACATCGCGCAGCGCTGTGCGCAGATTGGTGCAGGCCAGGCGGGCATTATCTGCCAGCCGCCGCTGCGTGCCGCGGCCGAGCGCTTAGCGGAACTCGTCGCCGCTGAGGGGGTGGAGCCTACGCTTATCGACGTCCCCGATGCCGAGGCCGCCAAGCAGCTCAGCGTCATCGGTAGCGTATGGGATCAGCTGGGGGAGAAGGGCTTTAACCGCCGTGACGCCATCATCGGCCTCGGCGGTGGCGCCACCACCGATTTGGCGGGGTTCGCTGCGGCCGGGTGGATGCGCGGCATCAAGGTCATTCAGGTGCCCACCACGCTATTGGCCATGGTTGACGCGGCCGTCGGCGGCAAAACCGGCATCAATACCGCGGCCGGCAAGAACCTCGTTGGCGCCTTCCACGAGCCAGATTCTGTGTTTGTGGATCTCGAGCGCCTCGATACCCTGCCTGCGGCGGAGATCATTGCTGGCTCGGCAGAAATCATCAAAACCGGATTCATCCATGACCCGGTGATCCTTGAGCGCTATGACAGTGACCCCGGCGCATGCGTGGACCCGCAGGGCTATCTTCCAGAATTGATTGAGCGCTCCATCGCGGTAAAAGCCGCGGTGGTGGGCGAGGACCTTAAAGAATCGGGCCTGCGTGAAACGCTCAATTACGGTCATACCTTTGGCCATGCGGTGGAGCGCCATGAACAGTATCGGTGGCGCCATGGCAATGCGGTGGCGGTGGGCATGATGTTTATCGCCCACCTGGCGCATGCGCGCGGCCTCATTGAGGCTGAACTCGTGGAAAAGCACCGCCGGATCCTTGACAGCATTGGGCTGCCAACCACGTATAGGCCGGGCCAGTTCGCTGACTTGTATGAGGCAATGACCCACGATAAGAAGAACCGCGACGGAAAGATCCGGTTTGTAGCCTTGACCGGGGTGGGCGAGACCACCCGTCTCGAAGGCCCCAGTGCGGAAGAGCTAGAGGCGGCCTACGCCGCGATATCGGAGTAGAAATGAAGATTATTGTCCTCAACGGCCCGAACTTGAACCGCTTGGGAAAGCGGCAATCGAATGTCTACGGTTCCACCACCTTGGCAGATGTAGAAGAGATGATCTCCTCGCGCGCCGCCGCGCACGGTGCAGAAGTAGAGTGCTTCCAGTCCAACCATGAGGGCGAGCTGATTGAGAAAGTACATGCCGCCGCGGATGCGGGCCACCCAGTAATCATCAACCCCGGCGGATTTACCCATACCTCAGTGGCCCTGCGGGATGCCCTGGCAGAGGTAGCCGATGGCGCCGGATTCGTAGAGGTGCATATCTCTAATGTGCATGCGCGCGAGCCCTTCCGACATCACTCCTATCTCAGCCCTATCGCCCGCGGCGTTATCGCCGGGTTGGGTATCTTTGGCTACGTGGCGGCAGTGGATTACCTTTGCCAATAGGCACCCCACGAACGGGCTGGGCGGCAGCCGGCTAGAAAGAAATCCGCCCAACTGCGGTGGCGGGGCCGATATACTGGGTGGATACTTTCTACACCGCAGTCGACCCTAAAAGGATGAAATCATGGCTTTGGCAGATACCCGTTTTAGTGACCGGCGCCGCAAGCTTGCCGCGGAACTAGCCGGCCAGCGCATCGATGCCGTTCTGGTCACCCACCTCACGCACGTGCGCTACCTTTCGGGATTCTCCGGCTCGAATGGCGGGCTACTTTTGCGCAAAGACCTTACCGCGCAGGTTGCTACCGACGGCCGGTACACCACGCAGATCGCCCGCGAGGTCCCCGATCTGGAGGCTATCCAAGGCCGCGCGGTAGGAAAGGTGCTCCTGCAGCAATTTGCCGATGTCGAGGGGCCGGTCCGAGTCGGTTTTGAAGCCGACTACCTCTCGGTCTCTGAACTGAAGGAACTGGAAGACTCCGCCCCGGAGTCGGTTACCTTGGTCCCTATCGCTGGGGTCATTGAAAAAATTCGCCTCGTCAAGGACTCGCTCGAGCTAGAAAAGCTGGAAGAGATTGCCGCGCTGGCTAATCAGGCGCTGGAGGATCTGCTCGCTGCTGGTGAGTTGCGTGCCGGCCGCACCGAGCGCCAGGTGGCTGCCGATTTGGAATATCGGATGCGCATGCTTGGCTCGGAGCGAGTGAGCTTCGATACCATCGTGGCTTCTGGTCCGAACTCGGCGATGCCGCACCATGGCGCTGATGACCGGGTCATCGAGGACGGTGACCTAGTGACCATCGATTTTGGTGCTCACCTGCGTGGATTCAACTCCGATTGCACCCGCACGTACGTCGTGGGCACGGCGAATGACTTTGCCAAGGAAATTTATGATGTGGTGCTCCGCGCCCAAAAGGCAGGCGTGGCTGCGTCGGTGCCAGGCGCTAAGCTTGCCGACGTCGACGCCGCCTGCCGCGATGTCATCTCCGCCGCCGGCTATGACGACTACTTTGTGCATTCGACGGGCCACGGCGTAGGCCTAGACGTCCACGAGGCCCCGTTCGCGGCACAGACCGGTAAGGGCAAACTCACCGCCGGCATGACCCTGACCATCGAGCCGGGCATCTATGTCCCAGGCAAGGGCGGCGTGCGCATCGAAGATACCCTCATCATTACCGATGGCGCGCCGAAGATCATTACCGCCGCGACGAAGGAATTTACTGAACTGCCCGCTTAGTGGGCCAGCACCTTGGAGTTAAGCAGCTGGGCGACGTTGCGGTTGCCCAGGTGCGTGAGGTGATTGAAGAGGTTGTGCGGTACGGAGTACTCCCACTTGCCGGAAATCCAGCGGGTGCTGTCCGGCGCGCACATGCCGTGATCAATGGAGTCGGCGCGTAGGTCGTAGTACTGCACGCCGTTTGCGCGGGCTGCCTTGTACATGGCGCTATTAACCTGGTCCTCGCCGGTGCGAACTAGGCCCGCGTAGTCCATGTTGAAACCGGCTTCAGAGGATCCCGGTGCGGAGGTACGCAGCGGGCATACCGCGCCATTGCGGGCGGAGATGGCGGGATAGCCTACGACGGTGATGCGGGCATTCGGGGCGGCGTGGCGGACCCGCTGGATCGAATTCTTCATGCCGTCGTAGTAGGGGTTGGAAGAAGAAAGCGATGGGCGCACGATTTCCTGGAGATCGTTGGCGCCAAACTGAATCAAAACGTTCTTCGTCTCGCCATTGAGATCATTATTAGCAATGGCTCCGTTGATCTGCTCAGTGAAGTCCTTGCGGTGCGAGTGGCCGGCGGCCTTCGCCGCAGAGCATGCGTAGTTGGCTACGTGCTGACCAGAAACGCGCCCCAATTCGCGGCCAACATTACTCTGACCCTGCGGGCAGCCCTGTGGGGACGGCGCGCCAGGAGCGTCTTCGATGCCGTGGGTGGCAGACGAGAGCGTCGTGCCCGCCGAAGGGGACAGGCTCGAGGTTGTGCCAATTTGGCCGTAGGTTGGGTTGGCGAAGACAGAATCGCCGAACATCACGGTCTGGGCGTCTGCCGCCATGGCCTGCGGAGCGGACAGTGCCGCTACGGCTGCGCCAGTAGCGGTTGCCGCGGCGTAGAGCTTCTTGAGAGGCATCGAAAAAATCCTTGTTAGATATGTGAAAGATCAATAAAGCAAAGCCTTATGGTACAGCGAGTTATTGCTGGATAAAACCTTTGATTGCTCGCGTGTCTGATGGTTTAGGGCAGGCGACGGGCCCCAAAAGTCACTCCGCTATCAACTGTGGGGAAGAAATGGGGGACCGGTAATACCCCAAGGGGCAGTTGTCCGGTAGGCTTAAACATTGTTTTCAACCTTTAGTCCACAATTTTCGGGAGTTTAACCGCAATGGCTGATACTACTGATTTCAAGAACGGCCTCGTTCTGAAGATCGACAACAAACTGATGCAGATCGTTGAGTTCCAGCACGTGAAGCCGGGCAAGGGCCCAGCCTTCGTGCGTACCAAGCTCAAGGATGTTGTCTCCGGTAAGACCGTGGACAAGACCTGGAATGCTGGCGTTAAGGTAGAGACCGCTACCGTGGACCGCCGCGATATGACCTACCTGTACAACGATGGCACCAGCTACGTTGTTATGGATGAAAAGACCTTCGAGCAGTACGAGCTCCCGCCGGAGAAGTTCGGCGATGCCGCTCGCTTCCTGCTGGAGAACATGCGCGTTCAGGTTTCCTTCTACGAGGATGAGGCACTCTTTGCAGAACTGCCTATCTCCGTAGACCTTAAGGTCGAGCACACCGAGCCTGGCCTGCAGGGTGACCGTTCTTCCGGCGGTACCAAGCCCGCCACCCTGGAAACTGGCGCTGAGATCCAGGTTCCGCTGTTCATCGAGATCGGCAACGTTCTCAAGATTGATACCCGTACCGGCGAGTACCTCTCCCGCGTTAACAACTAGGGCATCTGACTGTGTCTGATAACACCCCTAAGCGCGATATCAACTACAAGCGGCACACCGCGCGGTACCGCGCACGTCGTCGTGCCGCCGATATCCTCTACGAAGCAGAAAACAGGGACGTTGACCCCGTTGCCATCGTGGAGGATCGCATCGCCTTGGCACGTGAGGATCGCAACGCGGTAGCACCTGTCGCCGAATACACGCAGGTGATTGTCAAGGGCGTAGCCGAAGAGCTGGATGCCATCGATGACACCATCTCTCGCTTCCTTGCCGAGGACTGGGAACTGCACCGCATCCCGGCCGTTGACCGAGCCATCCTTCGCCTATCGGTATGGGAGCTGCTGTTCAACCCGGATATTCCCACCGCTACTGCGGTCGTGGAAGGCGTGGAGATTGCCTCCCAGTACTCTAACGACCAAGCAGCGCCATATATCCACGCTGTGTTGGATGACGTGGCGCAATCCCGTTCTGCGGAAAACCCGATGTCCGCAGAACACCAGGGCAGCGATGCAGACGCGGACGGCGAGGATATGACCGACGAGGAGTCGGTAGACTCCGACAACGCGGATGATGCGGCCGTGGATACCTCCGCATCCACCGCTTCGGACTCCGCTGCCGCGGACGACGACTCGGCTGCAGCAGACGGTTCTGCGCAGCAGGACCCCACTGCGGAATAGTCAGGTTTAGACTGGCCCGCATACTTAAACCGCCCGCCCAGCTCGATGGTGAAGAGCTGTGGCGGGCGGTATTTTCATGCCCAAGACCGTGCCAATCGACGCTCATCCTCGCGTCTCCGTGTGCCCAGTATGGCCAAGAGCAAAAAGAACTCTCCCCGTCACCCTTGCGCCATTGTTAAGGCAGAAGGAGAGGGGAGAGCAGTGAATTCTAGGGCGGCTTAGCTCTGCGGGGCGTCGCTTGCGGCGGCGTCGCCAGATCCGGCGTTGGCTGCGGTCTCGGAGCCAAGCTTGGCCATCTCTTCGGCGGCAGAAACCATGGCGTCCTGGCCGCGGATGACGCCATCCACGGCGGACTTCAGGGCAGCCTGCAGCTGCTCATCGGTCATGCCGGCGGCGGCAGGGATATCGCGCTCGGTGCGCACCACGAGCATGTCATCGTGCTCCGAGATAACTGCGCGGGCGCCGAAGGCTACGGAGTTGATCTGGTTAGCCGCGAGGAAGAGGCCGGCATCGGCCTTGGAGTAGGCGGCGTCGGTAGGCACATCGCAGCGGACAATAACCACGGAATCGAGAACCGCGAACATGGTGGGCAGGCCGTTGAGGTTGGCGGTAGCTGCCTCAATATCGCTGTCCATCTTGGTCAATTCGATGTCGAAGGTGCGCATGGCCTCGACAACGCGGTCAAGGGTGATCTCCGGCAGATTGTTTTCGGTAGAGGCATTAGTCATGGTTGTGCTCCTCCCAAGTCACGAGCTGTGGGTAGTGTTCTTCCACGAAGGCGAAGGACTGCAGCATAGAATCCAGCGTGGACATCACGAAGGCGCCGATCTGATTGCGGGACAAACCGTGGGCAATGTTGATCTCGCGCACGCCGGAGACGGCGAGGGTATTCTCGGCTGACTCAAAGAAGCGCAGGGTCGGCGCGAAGTGCTGCTGGTTCCACTGGTTGAGCACCGTCAACAGGGTAGGGCCCTCAGAAGAAGGCACATTGCCGCGCCACACGGAATCCGCCACGAGCACATCATCGCGCACCTGCATGGCGATGGCGACGTTGGAGAAACCCGTGCGCAGGATCTGCACGGTTTCTTCCTCGCTCACTGGCTGCTCTTCGAGGCGGTATTCCAGGTTCTCAGATGCAAAGATCTCGCCGATGCGCTCGAGAGTTACGGGCTCTACCGGCGTATCGGGATACAGGGTTGGTTCTTCAGACACTTAAGTAGTCTCAATCCATGTACTAATCGGGGATAAAGGTCAACCTTT
>OJKS01000126.1_pt1 | contig 11752 bp, 20 predicted proteins | sample 1596761 | NCBI WGS metagenome assembly OJKS01 (sample SAMEA3904700, study PRJEB24821) | metagenome | biome: Builtin; feature: hospital; material: surface | place: USA | collected 2013-08-19 | reverse complement strand
CAGCGTCAGATGTGTATAAGAGACAGGTGTACGCCTTTTTCGGCAAGATTGATTCATTCATTTTTGGGTTCTCGTTTCGGCTTTTTCGAGTACAAATTTGGTCATGTCTGCGGCGTCGTAGTAGGCGTCTCGGTGGAGGCTGCTGCCTGCGGCGAGGGTTTCGAGGTCTGCTTTGAGCTGGCGAACGTCATCACGTAGGTGTTCGTAGAGTGGTTGGTATTTCATCGGGGCAAAAGAAAAGGCCCCGCCGGTGGACTGTGGAGGTCCTAGCGGGGTTATTGGTTGGGGTCGATAAGGACAGGCGCGTCCGCGTCGAGGGTGAAGCGCCCGTCGCGGGTGGCGCCGTGGACTATGCCGTCTTGCACCGCGGCGAAAATAAGGCGGTCAGCTACCCGATCTGGGCTGTACGCCTCGGGTATGAGTACCACGCGGCGGCCCTTAAATCGCGGTAGGTCTACCGCCGTCATCTCCACGTACGGCATCAATACTCACCGCGTCTAATGAGTGTTATGACGCGGGCAGCTGCTTTGGCTAGGTCTGCTGCCCCGAGGTCTAGCAACTCTGCGGGGGTTGGATCATCGTTGCTGTAGTGCTTGAGGTGTTCGATGTCGTAGGCGTAGGCGAGTAGCCTGCCTTCGAGTTGCTCCAGCTTTTCCTGGTAGTAGGCTACATCCATGCCGGCCACCTAGAAGGGAGGCTCGCCTTGGCCTACTGGTGCGGGGTTGCCCCACGCCCCAGACTGGACGGTCTGACCGTTCTGCGCCGCCTGATTCCACTGCTGCTGAGCCGAGGATTGCTGCTGGCTTCCGCCGCCTTGGCCGCGTGGGATGAAGGAAACATCATCAGCGTTAATCTTGTGCTTGCTACGCTTACCGCCACCGTTTTTGTCTTCCCAGAGGTCTTGCTTCAGGCTGCCTAGGACGATGATGGGGCGTTTGCCGTTCTGGGTGTAGTCCTGTAGGAAGTTCTCACCCTTCTTGCCCCAAAATGTAACGTCGATGAAGCATGGTTCGCCGTCCTCCCACTGCTGCGTTTGCTGGTTGTACTGGCGGGTGTTGTGGGCCACCGTGAACTCCACAACGCTCTTACCGTTTGGGGTGAAGCGCTGCACGGGCTCCTTAGTAAGGTTGCCGCTGATTGCGATGAAATTAGCCATTACGCTTCCTCCTCGTTGAGTTCAATCCACTTAGCGTTAGCGGCCTGGGCAAGCTCCTCATACTCCGCTTCAGATAGCGCCGCCTGCGCGTCTGCCATCAATGGCTGCAAACCATCCGGATCAGTAATCCCCGCCAACTCTTCGGCGAAATTACGATCTTGCTTCTTCTTCGGAGCCGGGGCCGACAACGCCTGCTGCGCCACATCCTGACGAGTAGCCTTTTGCCGAATAGGTTCCGACGTATCCACAAAGCTCTCGGAATCGAAATACACATCCCCTAGTTCATCGGGGAACGCCTTTCGGAAGGCACCAGCGGCTGCGTTCTTTCCCAGCATGAACGTTGGCTTCGCATCCCACATTGGCGTTAGGTTTCCCTCCCGACCCCAGGTTTGCTTGGACTCATCCCAAGTAACGACATGCGGGAATGGTTCACCGTCTCGGTACACAATGACCTTGGCGAACTCCGGGTACCCCATGCGGGCCACGTTCCACGTGTCGCGCCATTCTGTCTCCTGCCCTGTGGACTGGTCGATTCCCTTGTACAGCCAATCGCCTTCGCGGTAGGTGCCACCCTCTTTTTTAGCGATACGTCGGGCGGTTCGACGTGCTCCGCCGATACCGACTTGGAGGGTGTAGGTCTTACCGTTCTTCGTCTTGCGCTCAATGAGGGCGATTTGCGACGGGTCTTGAGGGTTCAGGCCTAATGCTTCGGCGCGGGCGAAGAACATTTTTAGATGATTGGCCGGGATTTGCTGGTACCCTAGCTGTTCAATCAGTGTCATTTCCTGCTCGTTGAATTTCGCGATTTCATTGCTCATTTAGATGTTCCTTTCGTCGTCGTATCGGTCGAGGGTGATTTCGGTGAGGGTGAGTGATGCGTCGTAGTCGTAGCCTCGGTCGCGGTAGTAGCGCATGAGAAAAGCCGCTTGGTCTGCGAGTGCTGTTAGGGCGTTGTAGTTCGCTGTGGTGGTTGCGCGGGCCACCTCCAAACGCCGGTGGGGTATGTCGCTGGGTTTGCTCATATGTTCTGTCCTTCTTTTATGGGGCATTAGTTGACGATCTTTGTGAGTCGTAGGCGTGTGGAACCTCGGCGGGTTTTGGTGTTGAACTCGGCGAATAGGTCCGGGTGGGCGGTCTTAAACGCCTTCGAGTCGAAAGTCTTAGAATCCTTGGTTGTGGACACGCTCACCTTGTAGCCGGCGTGCGTACCCGCGTAGGAATCACCAAGCAGTTTCAACAAATCTTTCTTGTAGGTCTTTGCCAAATCGGACCAGCTGGCGGCTTTTTCTTCCGCGTCCGCTAGTTGCGCCACGAGGTCTTCTACCTCGTCCGTGTCTTCCAGGCTGGTGACCTCACCCATCCAATCCGGGGTAGTACCATCGAGCCACGCGAACCACTCTGCGGCGGTTGCCTGCATGTCCTCTACCACTTTGGGGTCGTAGTCAATGACCCGATACTCATACTCCACGGGACTAAATTCGCCGCCCTGCTCCTGGTAGTACTCCACCAGCAGCACACACGCCTCGGCACCCGTGTGCCACATGTTTGCCTGCACCTGCAGGTAGTACCCATCAGGGCACCAATCATGGAAGCGGCCTCCAGTGAATTGGCGTTTAGCAGTCTTAATCTCACCAATGACTTCCCCATCTTCACTGAAAAGGTCCGGGGTGCCACACAGGCGGTCATCGTCGGGGTTGATGATGATGGTTTGCGGGTCAGCGTTATAGTTCAGGCGGCTATCAACATCGGTGACCAGCGGCGCCAGAATTGGTTCGCGGGCGGTGCCCCATTCGGTGAACTGATTGCCACCCCACCGCTTGCCGGTTTCTTTCTGCTCGCGCAGTTCCTGCCACGTCCTCGCGGTCCTGCTTAAATGCAGGTCTCTTAGCTCGGTTGAGGTGAGGTGCTGGCGTCGGTATTCATGCCACTCTTCCTCATTTTCTGGTTTAAACATTCTCATGCGACACCCTCACGGCTGGAGCAATCCTGCCACCAATCCCCGACCTTTAGGCGCCAGAGGCCCGTGCCCGCGAGGCGGATACTAGGCTTTGGGTAGGTGAATTCATCAATCACAGCTGCTCACGCTCCTTTTCAATCTCTACTTCGATCTGGTGGCACAAATCGCGCAGGGTTGGGAAGATATCTCCGTGGTCGCGCATCCAATCCAGGGCATCTCCCTCCAGGCGAGCCAGGGCGATTTTCTTCGCTTCCCGCGAGATGGTGATGGGCTCGTATCCGAATACTGGCATTAGAGTGCTCCTAGCCAGACGGGTGGCATGGAGACCACGGCGAAGAAAATGAATCCGACCAGGATGCCGAAGGTGAACATTGCCCATGCGAAGCGCATGCGTTTTGCGAGTTGGTCCTCAAGGCGGGCAATTTTGCGGTAATCGCCGCTAGTGTCGCGGCGTGGTGGTCGTTTAGGCGTGGTCTGGGTGGGCATTCCTGGTTTTCCTTTCATAAGCACTGGTAAGTGAAGCAACATGGTGGGCGTGGGCTGCGCCATCCTTCAGGCGGCGGCGAATATTCTCCGGGGCATTCACGTAGCGGTAGAGGACCTGATAGCGGCCCTCGATTTCTTTCAAATGTGTGATGGCCTCAGCTAGTGGGATTTCATGCGGCATGTAATTTCCTCTTTCTTTCCCGGTCGTACAGCGTGCGGGCCTCAACATCCACATCGACGCCAGAACGCTCCAAAGACTTAATGAGCCCGTCAGTGCTCACATCAAATTTTGGGGCCAACACCCGGACAGCATTCACATCACCCATGAACTTTGTGAAGTGATTAAATTCCTCCATAATCGCTTGATCACGGCGTTCCCTAAGCTCCTGCCAGGTTGGGTAATCCTCATAGGCGACGCCTGGGACCCGGCCAGCTTTCAGTGCTGTGGTGCATTTCATGCACAGTCGGCGCCCCTGCACGGTTTTTATCTCATGACAGTGCGCGCACTGTGTCTTCCAACCCATGGTTATCGCCACCTCATCGCGTAGCGTGGGCGGCGGTGTTTGCCGCGGCGGAGGAGTTTCTTTAGCCAGGTCATTCTGCGCCCTCCGTCAAATAGTCATCGCACCAGCGCTTCGTAGTGCGCCACATCTTGCCCTGCTTCACAGCATGCAAATCTCCGCGCCTCATCAACGTCCGCACCGTGTCTGGGTGCATGCGCATGTACTCTGCGGCTTCTTTAGCGGATAGCCATGTAGAATCCATGATTGAACTCCTTTCGAGAGTCGAGAATTGGGACCCCGCTTGTGCTTGGTCGGCTGCGGGGTCCTTTTCGTGTGTGGTGGGGTGCAGGTTGATCAGTGCCCGGCGCGACCCTGCTGGAAGTCCAAGGCCGCGAACGAATGGCCGGGTTAACACCTTTAGGCCGCGTAGTGCCCACAGATGGGTAGCCCTTTAACACCCCTAGTGCCGTGTGCCGGAATCGAACCGGCGACCTTCCGCTTATGAGGCGGATGCTCTACCACTGAGCTAACACGGCAAAAATTTATGTCAGCGCCGCTGGTTCCCTCCCGCCATACAAGGCGAGGTGTAGGCATGTCCTCGCAATCTAAGAACCATGCTCGATGCCCGTATCCTCCGGCGCTCTTCACTATTCAGTTTTCATTCAACGTTTCGCCCCACACCGCACCCCTATTGGAATGCGCCACTGTGACGAATGGTTAGGGCACACTAGCCCCCGTGCCCGTGCGGGGGCTTGCACCCCGCCGCCAGCTCATGACGGGCTAATCCACACTCCGCGACGATTGGTAGTCCTTAACGATGCGCGCCGCCGCAGCGGACATCTCCGCCAACCGCGCCTGCGGTTCAGAAAGCTGACGCTCAACTTCTTCGCGACGGGCAAGCTGCCTATCAGTGAGCTTGTAGCGGAAGCGTCCCGTCTTCGTGTGGTCGATGCCATGCAGCTCCTTGTGCAGCGGAAGCATCTGCGACTGCAGTTCTTCGATTTCCGCAAAGATGGCATCCAGGCGGTCAGCAGGACTGCGCATCTAAACCACCTCCAGCGCTGTATTGCTGGAACCGTCCAAGGCAACATGCAGCTCATGTAATCCCTTCGGAGTGACGCGCACTGTGGGTGCGGGCTGCTCCATCTCGCCGGTCTTCTCATTCAGGAACGGGCGCGAGAGTTTATGCGCCAAGCGGCCCGTGTTGATAGCCTTGTCCTGGTACGCCTCCCAATGAGCACGGCGACCGGTAGTGCGAAAGATCCACCCCAATTCACGCATGAACTTGAACAGCTGGTCACGACCAATCCGAATGTTCGGGTCACGCGACAACGTCTTCGCTGCGGCACTTACCGAGTAGTCTCCGCCCTGCGCTGCCATCGTGTTCCACGACTTCGCCGGCGCTTCCAGCTCGCGCACTTTGTTGTTCGCAGCTTCGAGCGTTGCCTGAGCTTCAACCAGTGCCTTAGCCATGAGCTCCGGGCCGGACAGCTCGACGGGTTGCTTTGCGCGACGCTCACACTCAATGAAGTAGGCTCTGGCTTGCTTGCCTTTATCGGTGCGCTGGATCATAGAGATTTCCTTCGCCATGTCCAAGCTGATGACGTGGTTGGTTCGCTCCCGGCTGCGTCCGAGGGAATCCTGTACCCGGTCATTTTTGACCGCGTAGTCTTTGCCCTCTTCAAAGCCGTATTCGACCATTCGCGGGAACCAGTGCCGGTATTCCGTCTCGACACCGAGGAAGTCATAGAGGTCTCGGCCCATGACGGCCTGGGTGCCGTCATTATCCTGAATCGGGATTAACTCGTTCATCGTGTATACTCCTTATTGATTCTTCGCTGAATCATTTCTTGCTTAGCCCCGCCTTGTGCGGGGCTTTTTCTATGCGGCGTGCTCGGTCTTGTTCTGAATGACGAGCATGGTGCCGTACGGTCGACCAGTGAGAAATTGCAGTTTCACCAGGTCTTGGGTGCTGGGTAGGGTCTGGCCGTGGTACCACTTGCGCACGGTGTGCGAGGTGCGGCCCAGCTTTTGCCCTACCTGTTCAAAGTTGGTGAGGTTGTGCTGTTCGCGGAGCTGGTCGATAACCGTTGGATCTAGCTTTGCAGTCATTGTGGCTCCTTATGAAGTTCGCGCGTCGTTCTGACGTACATTCATCATTATGCTGCGTCAAATGTAATTACGCAAGACGAATTTCAAAGTTGTCATATATTGCCAGGTAAAAGGCCTTGTCATATTGACGCACGTACTCACATCCAGTACCATCAAAGGCATGAAACAAACACACACAGACTGGTACCGCCGAGTGACACGTGGCGACTCCAACAGGCAGGTATCCAGCATTGCCGGCATCTCCGACGCCACACTTGGCCGACAGCTACGCGCCGGCGAACTCAACGCCGACCTGATCATCAAAATCGCGCAGGCATACGACGAATCCCCCGTCGTCGCGCTCGTAGATCTGGGCTTCGTCAGCGCCAAATGGATGCAGGAAATCGGCACCACTACTGCCCTCACCCGCGCCACCGACGAAGAACTCACCGATGAACTCCTCCGACGGTTGCGTCTCATTGAGGACACGCCGGTTGATGAGTTAGCCGCTCGCCGTTCGAACAACACATCCCCCGTGTCCGATGCGTCTGATTCAATGCCCCTGTCGGCGGTTGCTGATGATTCCCCTGATGAAGATGCTTTGCGTGAAGAAGGTGATTGGACTGACCCGGATTACATCCCCTGACCTCCACCGGCTCGCCGAGTCGATGGGGGTCACCCTCACCCGGCACACAGGCGGTAAGAAAGGCTGGTATGACCACGCCACACGCACGATTAGCACCCGGCGCGGCATGAGCATCGCCCAATACCGCTCCACCCTCGCCCACGAACTCGGCCACGCCGCCCACGGCGACACCCCAACCGGCAACGGCCACTACGACCAACGCCAAGAAAACCGCGCCTGGGCATACGCCGCAAACCTACTCATCTCCCCCGTAGACTTCGCAGCCGCCGCACTCTGGCACAACGACAACGTGCCGGCCATCGCAGACGAACTCGAAGTCACACAACACCTACTCCGAACTTGGATCGCTCTCTACGAAAGGCAAATCGCAGCATGACCAGCTCCTATCCTCTTCCAACTATCAACAGCACCTGGTGCAACGTCCCAATCAACGGCGAGTACTACCACCGCGACGAAATACGCAAAGCCGCGTACACCTCGAACAGTGAAAGCGCGAGCGAATACTTCTTCAACGTCACCCTCGTCTGCGAACCTGACAACCCGCACTCCAAGTCGGGGAAGGCCATCTCAGTCCGCAACGGCAACGACATTCTGGGCTACATTCCATCCGACGTAGCCAAAACCTATTACCCAGAAATTGCCCGCATCTGCGCAAGCGGAACCTTTGCGGAAACAAATGCCCGGCTCTGGATTTCAGGTGACCTCTTTAGCCCTGACCCGCGAATGGATCTATCAATCGCCCTCCTCGACCCGGGCCTCAACGTTCCGCTAAACAACCCGCCGCTAGACGGATGGGGCCTAATCCCCTACGGAAAACCGATTCAAGTCACAAAAGAATCGGATCACTTCGACGTCTTGCAAGACTACGTCCCGGAATCAGGTAAGGGCCCACTGTTCGTCACACTGCACAAGGCTAATCTAGGCGCAAAGAATGTCCGTGTAGGCGTGGAGGTTCGACTCGACGGGGAACGAATCGGTGAGCTCACGAAAGCCTCCGGCGAGAAAATGCTCCCCGCCATCGAGCACCTCGATGCACAAGGACTCGATGCCGTTTGCTACGCAACCATTCAAGGATCCGCCATTGCAGCAGAAGTTACCTTGCACCTGCTACGAGCAAATGAAGTGGACGACGAAAGCCTAAACCCAGAAGTAGCTCCACTCCCCCAACTCGTACCATTCGAACCTAACCCAGACGACTACAGCGTTCCGAATGCCTACATCTCGCAGCGGGACGATGCAGCAATCAAGCCATCCCCCGAAGAAAAGAGCTTCGAACACCAAACGGCTGCTTATGTGGAGCCGGTAGTATTCGCTACACCTGTGGCAGGTCCCCCTTGGGAGATGCTCCTATCCCCTGACGATTCTGAACGTGCCACGCCCTTCCAACGTGGATACGTACGTGGACAAATCGGCCAACACTTCCCAGGTAACAAGGCGCCAAGGATCGACTACGCCACTGTCAACCAGTGCGCAAATATCTTGCGGTACTTCGACAAATCCCCGGACCCATTGACGCAGCAGGGCCGCGGCTCTAACGCTCTGTGGTGGACGCTCATGGCGGTTGTCTTCTTCCTGGTGGCATTACTTTCAAATATTCCAGTTATTGGGCCGGTGATTGCGTTTATTTGGGTAGCAGTCATCATCCACCATTTTGTGACACGTCGAGGCTTGAAGGGGCCGTTCGGCAAGCAAACGTAAAACACAAAAAATGGCCACCCATTCACCCCGGCGACGTGGAAATCAAGAGGGTGAAGGGTGGCAGCAATAGGCTCGAGAGGCCATGCGTTTTGCAATCCGCATACCGCGCAGCCTAAGAAACCGACCAGCGAAAACACACTATATTAGCAGTTCAGAATATGCGCGCACACCCCCCGAATAACCTCATGATATAATGCGAATATGAATACGCATAATGGAAAACTGCCAAAACCTGACCCCAGAAAAGTTGCCGCACAAAACGCAGCCGACAAACGCTGGGGAAAGAAAGTCGAACGTGCAACGCACCAAGGCACCATCGAAATCGCCGACACAACCCTGGATTGCTACGTACTCACTGACGGACGGCGCATCATAAGCCAAGCCTCGATCATGGCAATACTTGGTAGATCCCAATCCAGCGGGCGCCGAACGCGAAACGACAACCGCCCCCCTTTTCTCGAGGCTAACAATCTAACTCCCTATATCACTCCGGAGCTTAAAGAACAGCTCGAACGCGTCCAATACCGGATTGGCGACAATAAACAAGAAAAAAGTGGGTACAATGCAGAAATCTTACCCCGCATCTGCAATGTCTACATGGACGCCGAAGAAGACGAAGTCCTAATTCCCAACCAACTCCCTGCTGCGGCCGCAGCACGGAGAGTAGTGAAAGCCCTATCCCTCGTAGGTATTACCGCACTTGTTGATGAAGCCACTGGATACCAGGAAACAAGAGCAAAAAATGAACTCCAACGTCTCCTAGACGCGTATATCGCAGAGGCTTTTCGCCCCTGGGTAAGAACCTTTCCCGAGTCTTTTTTCAAAGAAATCTACCGACTGCAGGGATGGAAATTTGAAGCCGGAAATAACCATCACCCGCAGTACGTAGGGAAATTCATAAACAAGCACATCTACGAGCCAATGCCTGCCGGAGTTCTCGAGCGTCTCAAAAACCTTAATCCCAAAAATGAGCAGGGAAACCGACCGCGAAAGCACCATCAGCATTTAACCGATGACATCGGTGTCACTCACCTTGAGCGCCAGATTAATCAGGTGACCACGCTCATGCAGGCTTCCGAAGATAAAGCTCAGTTTGAGAATCTTTTCGAGCGCGTCAACTCGAGAAATTCTCCAACGCAACAAATGCTTGATTTTTAGCGTCAAACCGCCCCGGTGCTCTCCACCGCCAAACTTTGAGCACCAGGGGCGGCATATCCCATCCCATCAAAAGACAGGACAGGTCTATCTTATGGCATCCATTAAGAAATATGAGACAGCGAAAGGGCATGCGTGGCGCGTGCAGTACCGCAGCCCCGATGGTAAATCGCGGACGAAGCGCGGGTTTCGTACAAAGTCCGAGGCTCAGGCGTGGTCCGATAAGAATGCGGTGAGCATCCATGACCAGGACTGGATTGATCCCAACGCCGGTCGCGCCCGAATCAAAGAGGTTGGTGAGCGCTGGCTTGCAATGCAGACACATCTCAAGCCGAAGACTTTGCATGAGACTGAAGGACTATGGAGGCGCTACGTGCTGCCGGAATGGGGTGGTCGACCGGTGGCGTCGGTCAAGCCGTCTGAGGTGCAGGCGTGGGTAGCAACGATGGGTAAATCAGGATCTACGGTGCGGCAGGCTCATGCGGTTTTGGCTAAGGTGCTTGATTTGGCGGTAATGGATAAATCGATTCGGGTGAATCCGGCGCGGGGTGTGAAGCTGCCGCGTAAGGGTAAGGCAGTCAAGGTGTATTTGACTGCGGAACAGCTGGGAAGGCTAGCTGCTGCCTGTACTCGCCGTTCGGAGATTGTGTGGGTGCTCGGAACCGTTGGTCTGCGGTGGGGTGAGCTGGCTGGACTGCAGGTCCAGGACGTGAATGTGCTTCGCGGACGGTTGAATATCGAGCGTTCTGCGGTGACGGTCGGTAGTGATATTGCTATTGGTGCCCCGAAGACTCATGAGCGACGTAGTGTGGCTGTTCCGGCCGCTGTGATGGAGTTGCTTGTGCCGTTGATTGAGGGGCGTGGGCCGACCGAGTACATCTGGCATCGCAACGATGGTACGCCTTTACGGGTGCCGTCGCATGGTGATTGGTTTGACCTGGCGGTGCAGCGTTGTATGTCTGATGACCCAGCTTTTCCTCGGGTGACGCCGCATGGTTTGCGGCATGTGGCGGCTGGGTTGATGGTGTCGGCGGGGGCGAATGTGAAGGCGGTGCAGCGTCAGCTCGGTCATGCTAGCGCTGCAATGACGTTAGATACGTACACTGAGCTTTTCGATGAGGACTTGGAGTCGGTGAGTCGGGCTGTGAATGAGCGTGTTTCTGGTGTCGTCAAATTGTCGTCAGAATCGGCTTGAAATATGCGTTTGTGCTGGCTGTATGGTGTGTGTTTCGCAGGTTCGATCCCTGTCGGGGGCACAATTTCTCCCCTCGCTGATTAGCGTTTTTGCTGGTCGGTGGGGGTTTTCTAGTTTTTGCAATAAGGCGGTGTAGGGCGGTTTATGGCGGTTTGTGGTGGTGTGTGCAGTCAAATTGCAGTCAAATTTTAGGTCTACCTAGAGGTGTTGCAGAGCGCTAAGGGAATTAAAAAAATCCACTATTCACCCTCAAGACGGCGGGGCTTTCGCCATGCTTAAAACATTCTTTGCAACCCGGGTTGACACCGCAACCGGGGTGACATACAATGGGGTTGTAAGCAAGAAAAGGAGCAAAAAATGACCACCTACTACCGCATCCAATCCCAGAACCGCCCCGACATCCTCGACCCGGAAAACCAGTTCTCCTACTCCTGGAACGATCTGGGCGCAGACCCACGCCACGGCATCAGCGTCATGGACGACCGCGAAGCCCTGGCAGAGTACATCGCCCAGACCGGCATCCAGTGGGACGAAACCTGGGAGCTGCTCGAGGTCGAGGGCACCACCTCCGAGGATGAGGACGAGGACGCACACATGGGCGCTCGCCTCATCATCCCCACCGCCATCATCTCCCGCGAGCCACTCACCGACGGCTTCATGGAAGAAATCTTCGAAGCTTTCGAGCAGCTCGCCGCATAACCCCCGCCACCACAGAAAGGAACACCCACAATGACCACCATCGATAATCTCTCCGAGACTCTCCACTACGCACTAGACATGAGTATCGACGCCGCCGAAGATGCCCTACGCACCTACATCTGTCTCTTATACACATCTGACGCTGCCGACGATCTACTCTGTGTAG
>OJKS01000125.1_pt1 | contig 11927 bp, 9 predicted proteins | sample 1596761 | NCBI WGS metagenome assembly OJKS01 (sample SAMEA3904700, study PRJEB24821) | metagenome | biome: Builtin; feature: hospital; material: surface | place: USA | collected 2013-08-19 | reverse complement strand
CGGAGGAAGTAGAAGAGATCGAGTGCTGCATCGATCCGGCCGGCACCGGCGGCATTTTCTACACCCCGCCGAGCGATGATTTCTCCCGCCCGGGCCGCATGTGGTGGTCCGTGCCGGAGGGCCAGGACACCTTCCACACCTGGCAGGAGCTGACCACCGTCCACCACGAGGGCGTGCCGGGCCACCATCTGCAGCTAGGCTCCGCGCTGGTGCAGGAGGATCTCAACCTGTGGCGCCGCGCGGTGACGTGGAACTCTGGTCATGGCGAGGGCTGGGCTCTCTACGCCGAACAGCTCATGGCCGAGCTGGGCTACATGGACGATCCGGGCTTCCGCATGGGCATGTTGGATGCCCAGCGCCTGCGCGCTGCCCGCGTGGTCGTAGACATCGGATTGCACCTGGGCAAGCAGCTGCCGGATTGCTCTACCTCCGGCACATGGGACAAGGCGCACGTGAAGACCTTCATGCGCGAAAACACCGCTATGGATGATGCAAACCTCAACTTTGAGGTCAACCGCTACCTGGGCTGGCCGGGCCAGGCGCCGTCCTATGCGCTGGGTCAGCGCCTGTGGCAGGAAACCCGCGCCGAGGCTGAGAAGCAGGGCATGAGCGCGCGCGAGTTCCACTCGGAGGCCCTCGCCTTGGGCTCCGTGCCGATGTCCGTCCTGCGCGAGGCCGTGCTGGGTAATTAGCGGCGCAGCAGGCGCTTCGCCAGCCGCAGCAGCTGCGGCAGGTAGCCTGCGATGACGAGCACCGCAATGAGCCGGGTGAGCTGTACCGCGATGACCGCTGGTCCGGCTCCGCCCTCGGCGGAGAGCGCAAGCACCGTCTCGAGCGCGCCGGGGCTCGTGGCCAGGTAGGCCTCAAAGTAGGTGATGTGCAGCCACTTAGTCAGCGGCCAGGCGGTGGCCGCACAGATGCCGATAATGACCACGATGAAAAGAACCGTGGCGGGCAATTGCTTGGCAAAGGCCTTGAGCGCGGGCAGCGAAAGCCCGCCGCCGCAAACCCAGCCGATGGATAAGAATGCCATCACTTTGAAGACATAGAGCGGCTCGAGCGTGTGGCCCTCCGGCAGCACGAAGGAGACCAGCACCGTCAGCAGAAGGGGGCCGAGCACGGCCGTGGCCGGCAGGTGCAGCAGCTTTCCCAATTTCTCGCCCAGGAAGGCAATGGCAAGAACCAGCGCGATAATCCACCAGGTGGTTTCTCCCTCCACCGTGAGGTCCGCGCCTTTACCGGCCGGGGTATCAAGCAGCGCGACGACGGCCGGTAGCGATACCGAGACCACCAATAAACGCAGGTACTGGGTGAGGGCGACGTAGCGGTAGTCGGCACCGAGTTCGTCGGCAAGCGCGGGCATCAGCGAGGCACCACCCGGCAGCATGGACAAGATGCCGGTTTCTGAGGACACATCGCGCGGCTGCGCGCGGTGCAACAGCAGGCCACCGACGATGCCAACCATGATGGTGACAAAAGACATGGTCACGGCCGCGGGCAGGAAACCCACCAGCTGGCCCAGGGGCACGACTGTGAGGGGAAGCGCTGCCATCATGCCGATAAAACCGCGGGACATATTATAAAAAGTCCGGTTGACCTGGAGGTCTTCGCCAGTAATGAGAGCCATGGCGCCCGAGGCGATAATGGCCGCCAGAATCCACGCGGCGGGCACATGCCACAAGTTAAATAGCCAGCCCAAAAGGACAGAGATTGGGACGACGATAGCCCACCGCGCTACGGTGTGGGCATTAAGTCCACTGCTTTCCTGCTGTGCGGCCATGCGCGCCCTCCTCAAATTACCTCTGCGACTTGAGTCTAGCGCCCCTTCCTTTCATTACCGCGGGCAGTGGATAGGGGCGAGTTATCACAATACATGATTAAAGATTTATGATCGGGGCATGGAAATCGATGTGGCGCAGTGGGTGATTCTCTTCCTCGGTACCGCGACTGCGGGGTGGATCGATGCGGTCATCGGCGGCGGAGGATTGATCCTCATTCCGCTGCTGCTCGCGGTCCTTCCCAGCCTCGCTCCTGCGGCGGCGTTGGGAACCAGCAAGCTGGCCTCGGTAACCGGCACCGGCTCGGCAGCCGTGACCCTTGCGCGCAAGGTGAAGTTGGATAAGGCGGAAATGGCGCGCTTTATCCTCATCGCGCTGGTTTGTTCTGGACTGGGAGCCAGCGTGGCCTCGAGCCTAGACAAAGACGTCATGCGCCCCATCATCATCGTCCTCATGGTGGCCGTGGGCATTTTCGTGGCCTTCAAACCAGACTTTGGCAGCAGCGACGCGGCCGGCGTCCGCGGCGGTTGGCGCACCGTGGTGGTCCTCGTGCTCTCCGGCATCTTTTCCTTCTACGATGGCATCTTTGGGCCCGGCACCGGCATGTTTTTGATCATGGCCTTTACCTCCATCTTTGCGCAGAGCTTCCTGACCTCTGCGGCGATGGCCAAGGTGGTCAATACCGCCACCAACTTAGGTGCGCTCGTCGTGTTCGCCCTCGGTGGCCACGTGTGGTGGACGCTCGGCATCGTGCTCGCGGTGGCAAATATTGCCGGCGCGCAGCTGGGCGCGCGCACCGTGTTGGGTGGCGGCGCCAAGTTGATTCGCTACGCGCTGCTCATCTTGGTCGTGGTTATGAGCTGCTACCTGGGCTGGCAGCAGTGGGGATAACTACATCCGGTTCTTGGTGCGCGCGGTAGCCACGGCATTCCACGGGTCTTCGGGCCACGGGTGCTTGGGGTAGCGGCCGCGCATATCGGCGCGCACGCCGGCATAGGGGCCGGACCAGAAGCTGGCGAGATCATCGGTCACCGCGAGCGGGCGGCCGGCGGGGGAGAGTAGGTGGAATTGCACGCGGTGGCCGCAGTATTCGGGGGATTCGGCCAATCCGAAGCATTCCTGCAGCTTGATATGAACCACGGGGCGATCACCGGACCAGTCGATTCGTGCGTCCCGGCCGGAGGGCACCGGAAGGCGCTCGGGAGCGAGGTCGTCCAGATGGGTGGCTTCCGGCCAGGGCAGGAGGCGTTGCAGCGCGGGGTACATGTCGAGCTTGGCGGCGGGAGTTCCCTCCGCGATGCTATGCAGTTCGGGGCCGAGCCATTCGGCGGGATCCGCGGAATCGACATCGGGCCAAGGGGAGCCATAGTGGGCGTGCAGGTGGCGCAAACGGTCTTTTAAGCTTTGGGCTTTCTCGCTGAAGGTGAAAAGCCCCAAACCTTCCTCGCGGATGCCGGCGGCAAGGGCCTCCTCGGCCGCGGGGCCGGTGACCTTGACTGGGGTTTCAGAAAGCGTGATGGCGCCCGCGGCCTTGACCTTGACGCCGCGCACGCGGCCATCGCGCAGGAAGGCGCGGGTTTCTTCGGTGATGCCGATGGTGTCCAGCGCTGCGGTTTCCTCGATGCGGGCGGCCGAGCGGATGATGGCATTACCCGCATTGGACAGGGAGACCTCCGCGATGGCGAGCCACGGGGAACCAGTGAGGCCCGAGTTATCGAGCAGGCGGGCGCGGGTGCCGCTGGCCAGCAGGTAATCCTCGCCCATGCGCTTGGCCACCTGCTCGGGAAAGGCGGTGGCGACGACCTCCCCGGGATCGACGGGGCCAAGATCGTCGACCAGGCGGGCGAGCCGCTTGACCTCTTTTTGAGGTGGGCGGTGACGGGTGAGATTGGGGGTTAAGGGGGCGTCGCCAAGCGAGGCAATGATGGGCGCGGCCTGGCTGCCGTGGTGGAGCAAGGAGGCGCCGAGACGCGGATCGGTGGGTAGGAGGGCGAGTTCCTGCGTCGCGCCAATGCGCTTGAGGGTCGCCTGCGCGGATGCCAGGGCCTGGGCCGGCGGCGGATCGAGCAACGGGAAGTCCGGGCCCGCGCCCCAGCAGTCCAAAAACAACGCGGCCTGGGTCAGGTCCGCAGATAGGATCTCCGGGGTGGTATGCGGAGAAAAGTGCTGGTAATCATCCTGCGAGTAGCAGCGAATGACGGTGCCAGGTGCCTCACGGCCGGCACGACCAGCGCGCTGATCGGCACTCGATTTTGAGGTAGACACCGTCACCAACCCGGACATGCCACGCTGCGCATCGCGCCGGGGAACGCGGGAGAGCCCGGCATCTACCACTACGCGCACGCCCGGCACGGTAAGCGAGGACTCCGCGATAGAGGTAGCCACGACGATGCGCTGTTCATCGGTATACAGCGCGGCGTCTTGCTCCGCGGTGGTTTGCTTGCCATGCAGGGGAAATACATTATGGCCTGCTAAGGCATCGCACACGAGGTTGACTTCGCGCACGCCGGGCACAAAGACCAGCGTGGATTCCTGCTGGCGAGCTGCCTGCTTGGCGACGTCCCCGTAAAACTCCCTCGTTCCCGCCGCCCTGCCCGGCATGGGGGCGTAGTGGATGTCGAGCGGATGGGTCACCGCCTCGGTCACGTGGACAGGCGCGTCCATAAGCTGGGAAAAGCGCTGCGCATCCACAGTTGCAGACATGGCGATGACGCGAAAGTCCTCACGCAATTCGGCCAGTTCCAGGCACATGCCTAGCACCAAATCCGTATCGAGCTGACGCTCGTGAACCTCATCGATGGCAACGGCGGCCACGCCCTCGAGTTCCGGATCCTTCAGCAGGCGGCGCAGCAGCACGCCCGGCGTGACGAACTCGACTTCGCTGCCCTTGCGGGACTCGCCCCGGATGGCGAAGCCGACCTTGTCCGGGGTGCCGCTGAGCGTGCTTAAGCGCTGTGCGGCCGCGCGCACGGCCACACGACGTGGGGCGGTGACGATGACCTTGCCGCGCCCTGCCGCATGATTGGCCAGCGCTGGTGGCACGAGCGTGGTTTTACCCGTACCGGGCGGGGCCTGGATGACGACGTTTCCGGTGCTAGGCAGCGAATCGATGGTCTCGGCTACGGGCAGTCCCGCGCCGATTCTGGCGAGATCAAACATTTACTTGGCGGCTCCAAAACCCTCGACGGGACCGTTGAGATCCTGGCGCTCCCAGGCCTCCTCATTGTCTTCCAGCTTGCGCACCACGCGGCCGGGTGATCCCAGGACCAGCGAATTATCCGGAATATCGGTGGTAATAAGCGTGCCCGCGCCGACGACGCAGTTCTTTCCAATAGTGATGCCCGGCAGCACGGTGACATTGGCACCGAACCAGGTGTTGTCCCCGATGGTGATGGGCTTGGCTATCTCCCACCCACCGGCGCGCATCTCATGATCGTTGACCGGATGCCCCACTGTAATCAGGGAGCAATTGGGGCCCACCATGACGCCATCACCCAGCGTCACCGTGGCCTGGGCCAAGATGGTGGTGCCAAAATTAATGAAGACGCGCTCGCCGCACACTAGATTGCAGCCATATTCCAAATTCAACGGAACGTGCAGGCCCGGCACCGCAGATTCTTCCGGCAGAATCTCGCGCAGGATGCCCTTGGCACGCTCTGGGTCCGTATTCTGTAGTTCATTGAGCTGCTTAACCAAGCGGAAAGTGCGTTGATGTTCGTCCTTAGCCTCCGGCATGCTCGGCAGGAACCACTGCCCACCGGTCATCCGCTCCCATGAGCCGTAGCGTTCCAAGTCCTGCCGCCCCTGTGCATCCATGGGTGTCATTGTAGAGGGTGAGGCGCCCCTAGTTTTCTCTAAGTGGTTGGGCCATTGGGAGTATGCCCAACAAAGTTGATCAGGATGCAACGAACCGTATCCGCTTGGTGGCGGATCGCGGTGAGGTAGACAAGCATTCAATGGAGCTCACATGCCACGGCGCAGCACCGAAACCGGGAAAACTCTTAGACCGCACCCTGGCACTGGCCACAGAAAGTCGGCCGCAAAGGAGAAATTCCTTAAATACTTTCCCGCGGGCATAGTTTCCGCGCTCTTGGTAGGAGGAAACCCTCTGGAACATAGTCGCCTGGTCAACCACGCAGATTCCGGTGTTTATGGTGTGCGGCCAATACGGCATCCCCTTAGCCAGTGAAAAGTATTGGTATCGGCTCATACAGACTCTGTCATGCCGCTGTGTATGACCGGTGTCTGGTCGCCGCAGGCAGAGGGCGGTCCACCTGGCACCACACAGTAAATAAAGAGGAAACGGAGATATGACTCGGCCTTGCCAATGATGAATTCACAGTACCGGGAGCAGGAAACTTGTGGGAAGTGGACAATACATATGACAGATGAGGAAAGGAATCGCATACACTGCCTGTTATCCTCGCAAGATTGCAGGCTGGGCACTATCCGGGATGCGATATGCTCTTTACCTTGGCCACCACAGCAACTCAACCAAGCCATTATGTAGACCAAGAAAACCGCAGGTCCTCTTCAACATTCGGATCGCGGGAAGCAGTACCTCAGTACTGCTTACAATGGAAAGCTTGCTGAGCACCGCACCGCCGCTTTTACCGACGGACACCCGGTACCTGAAATGCCACTGCTGTGGCCAATGGTCCGTTGATGCCCCGATGTACAGCGTCGTTAGCGAAAAAATTCGCGACGTTTGAATAGATGAAATGGCCAAAAATTCCAGGCGTCGTAGCCCCTAAGGTCGCGCACCCTGCTGAAGCTCATTCAGAGTTTTAAAGCTGCAAATCAAAACCTTTCAGAAACTCAAAGCAAATACCGATACCTAGGAACACAACGCAGCGCACGTCAGTAGCTTGGGAACAAGATCCGGGGTGCTGCACATGAGAAACAATAGGGAAGAAACCTAAACCGTTACCCCTGATGAGGATAGTTGTGGCACTTGAAACGATGGTGATGCTTCCACGGGTAACGTTTCTGGTAGCTCATCCTGATTCCAGCTCTAGGGTAGGAAGAGCATGGATAGTCTCGAGCAAGTTGCTGAACATGACAGAAGCATCGGTGGGGACCCTGGCAGGCCCTCCATTTATCCACGACAACTGCAACACCTATAGCGCCAAGCTCCAGAGAGGGCCCTCCTGAGCACTGCAAGTTTGGGCCAAGTGAAGCTCGCAGAGTTGGAGCTATAAACCAAGAACAAGATGGGGTTAGAAAAGCTTTGCCGTCCACGGACCGTGAGGCCGTACCTCCGGTACTACCGGATACGCTCCGGACATGCAGGCTGCATTAGGCATTTGTGCAGCTTTAATGAGAGCCAAATCCTGCGGAATCGAAACGGTGCGGGATTGTGCCCGCTAGGGCATGGCCGATGTACAAATGGAATCTGTTTCAAAAGGATCAGCAACTGATTTACAGGGATTTCTCAGACGATTGAAGGTTGTTTATAAAAGACCGACAAAATGCCCTGTAGCTGTATTTATGCTGAAAATGTATTACGCGCAGCTACCTAAATGGTGGTAATGTTCAAGATGCGCTAAAAGACTGATCGATAGCTTGGCTTTGGGGCCGTAATCAGGTGAGGTGTGCTCAGCATAGAAAACTGGCTGTGAGCAGCGAGATTCCCTGCTGATCGGAAAAATATAATTTGCCAATCTAAGAGGAAAAATGGATATTTCAAGAAGCTTGCCTCGAAAGAGGTGGACGCTCTTAACTGCAATTCTCGCAACAATTGCGGTGATCGCGGCCTTGCTGACTGTGCCATTGAACAAGGCCAGCGCGGCAGAGCCGACTGACTTTGAACCCGACACGACGCTCGGTAGCGAGGCTGAAAAGAGTACCCTGAAGGGGCATGATAAGACATGGGACGGTCTTGTTTGGGCGGGAACCCCCAAGGGCCCGCAGCGTCCAAAAACGCAAACCCTAACAATAATGTGGGCTGGGCCTGGTGTATTGAGCCTGGTTATGGAGTCCCTTATGAGACAACATTTGTGTATGACCGAGCGAAGGCTGAAAAACTTAATGTTAATAGACAGTATCGTGATGCCGCGATAATTCTCGCTCGAAAGATAGAAAGCGCCGTTCTCGACAAGGATTACGAAGCGGCTAGTACTTACCGTACTTACTTAATTCCCTTCGTCGCCAGAGATGAAACCTCAAAGCATAGGGCAGCCACAACAATCACCGGCGAAGATCCGACTTACACTAATAAGTACGGGAAAAGGAACTTTCCGGGATATAAGGGAAGTTACGAAGAGTTTAAAAAACTTACAGGCTATGAATTCGTCAAACATGAGTTGTACGGTTATAAAACCGATCTAAAAAAAATTCCAGGAGCAACGATCCCGGCGCAGCCTGCGGATTGGTTTATTACCATTGTCCGGCCTAAGCCTGACGACAAGTACGATAAGAGGACTTCTCAAACTGTCATGCCGGTGGATCAGCCGGGCCTGCCTAATGAGAACGGCGGAAGCGGCTCTAACCCGTCCACTAAGAAGCCTAAGATCAGCACGACGGTTGATCAGCTTGGTGAGCATGAGGCTCTGAAGGCTGGCACGGTTGTTACTGACCATGTTCACTATGAGGGTCTGGTTCCGAATAAGGAATACATTCTGAATGCTGAGCTGCGTAACAAGACTGATGAGTCTGTTATTGGTGAGTCCAAGGAGCCGGTGAAGTTCACTCCGAAGTCCTCTGAGGGTGATGTTGATGTCAAGATCACTGTTAACGAGGGTGTTGAGGCTGGTTCTGTAGACCAGGGTGTTGCCTTTGAGTACTTGACTTCTACTGCGGTGGATAAGTCTGGTAAGGATTCCGAGTCTGGCGATGAGAATAAGATTGCTGAGCACACGGATATTAATGACGGCAAGCAGACTGTTGACTCTCATGAGGAGTTGAAGCCTAAGATCAGCACGACGGTTGATCAGCTTGGTGAGCATGAGGCTCTGAAGGCTGGCACGGTTGTTACTGACCATGTTCACTATGAGGGTCTGGTTCCGAATAAGGAATACACCTCGAAGGCTGAGCTGATTTCCAAGAAGGATGGCGAGTCTGTTCTGGGTACTGGTGAGAAGACCTTCACCCCGAAGAAGTCCAAGGGTATGGAGCCTGTCACCATCACCGTCAACGATGATGTGAAGGAGCCTGTCCAGGCTGCGGTTGCCTTCGAAGAGCTGACTTCCGTAGAGGTCAATGACAAGGGTGAGGAGACTCCGGGTACTACTTCGGAGAAGCCGAACCACATCGCTGACCACAAGGACATTAACGACGAGGACCAGACTGTAACTTCTGAGGAAGGCCCGAAGGTTTCCACTAATGCGGACTTTGAGGGTGACCTGCGTGAGGTTGTTGCTGGTGCCAAGGTTGTGGACCAGGTTTCCTATGAGGGTCTGGTTCCGGGTAAGGAATACACTCTGGATGCGCAGCTGATTTCCAAGGAAGATGGCAAGACCGTTCTTGGTGAGACCAAGGGTCACAAGTTCACCCCGGATGAGGCTAATGGCACTGAGGCTGTCACCATCGTTGTCGATGACAGCGTGACCGAGCCGGTTGAGGCTGCGGTTGCTTTCGAGACGCTGACCTCCACCCAGGTGGATAAGCACGGTGAGGACAACCCGACCGATGAGGACAACCCGAACCCGGTTGGTGAGCACAAGGACATCAACGATGACGCCCAGACCGTTACCTCCAACGAGGACGGTGGCGATACGCCAAACAATGGTGGTTCTTCTAAGAGCGAAACCCCGTGGTGGCTCATCCTGATTCCGGGCATTGGCTTGGGCAAGATCATCAAGGACCACTTCGATGAGGTCGGCCACCAAGAGGAAAATCCGAATGATAGCCATGGTGGCAAGGGTCACCAGCCTAATCACCAGGATGCTCCTGAGGGTGACAACTCCGGCCATGACAACGGCAGCGGCGATACTGCGGGTCAAGAACCTGGAGAGGTGGGCAATGCACTGCCTGCCGACGCCCCGCGTGCCGACATTAAGTCCGTACCTTCCGGCGCAACTGAGCTTGAGCCGGGCATGCAGAGCTACATTAAGTAGCCTGTATCGCTGACGCGACTTAATCACTGCGAATCCCCTCCAGCGTGTGACTGCACACGTTGGAGGGGATTTCTATATAGCCTGCCGTATTTATGAAAGAGAAGCAGCTGTCTCACAGGGAAGAAGTGTCGCTACGTATCCACGCGATGTGTGGGTAGCCTCGTAGTCCTTTAATGCCGTATCCATATTCGTTTCGAGGCGTATTCCAGAGCCAGCACATCGCTCCATGTAGATGGAACGAAATATTTGCTATCAGTCTTGAACCACGTAATTTGATCCGGATCATCAAAATCTAGGTTCTTGAGGAGCGATTCTCCGGCAATGTCGTACGCCTATAGGTCGTGGACATTTTCATACTCGACCGAGTATTTGTGAAAAGTTCCCCCAGGGTGAAAGATGGCTTCAAAGCCTACAAAGGCCGTTCCACTAGGTGTTTCCACTTTCAGAACGATGTATAGGAATTTATCAATCCACGCGGCAACGCCGTGATACGTCGGCAACGAAGCGGTGGGTTCCATTCTGAACCTATTTTCACTCAAGGCATCCTCAGTGAGGATTTCTGCTAGGAAGACTGCAGCGTCTTTTAAATCGAAACGATCCTTTGGGCGTAATGGCATTGTCCTAAATCCAAAGTGGGAATAACTCTACTGAACTAGCCCTCGAAACTGGACTGGTTTAATTCTAGGTGGTTAGGTGGTTAGGGGGTTAGGGTGATGTCATGCTTTTTGATTCGCTGCCGCGGCCGAGTGTACGTGTGGCTCCGGGGGTGGGGCATGTGCCGGGATGGGTGGGCGTCGATAAGCAGAAGGCCGTGGTAGAAGAGATGCGCGGCATTGCGCGCGAGTATGCGGCGACGCCGATGGCGATGCTGCGGCCGCGGCTGAAATCGGGCGGGCAGATGAGTGTATTTCAGCTGCATCTGGGCAGGTATTGGCATTATCCCAGCTATCGCTATGTAGACAATATGGAGGGCACGCGGGTTCCGCCGGTGCCGGAGAGTCTGCGCCAGATCGCTCCGGGGGCGCTGCGCGCCGCGGCCGAGGTAGCGCCCGAGCTTGAGCCGTGGGTGGAGACCTTCGTGCCGGAGATGGCGCTAGTTAATTACTATCCACCGGGATCGGCCATGGGTATGCATGTGGATGCCTTTGAGGAATCACCTGCGCCGGTGATTTCGCTCTCCATTGGGGATGAGGCGCTTTTCCGTATGGGGCATACCGAGGCGCGCACGCGGCCGTGGGACGATATCACGCTGTGTAGTGGTGATTTGGTGGTCTTTGGCGGACCGAAGCGCTACGCCTACCACGGGGTGGTGCGCGTTAATGACGGCACGCTGCCCGAGGGGTGTGGGCTTAAAGAGGGACGTATCAATATCACTATCAGACAAGTATCTGCACGGGCTGTAAGCTAGAGATGTTACATAAAGCTTGAAGGAAAGAAGGTTTTCTCATGTCTCGTATTGGCATCATCATCGGCAGCACCCGCGATAAGGCCGCCGGCAAGGTAGTGGGCGAGTGGCTCAATGACTTGGCTCAGGGTCGCAAGGACGGCGTGGAGTACACCCTGCTGGACCTCAAAGAATTCGATATTCCGGTTCTGACCACCGAGGTTGTACCGGCTGCCGCTAATAAGCAGTACGAGGACGAGAAGGTTCAGGCATGGTCCGATGCCGTCGACGCTTGCGATGGCTTCATCTTCATCACCCCGGAGTACAACCGCTCCGTGCCGGGCCCGTTCAAGAATGCCTTCGACTGCCTGGCCGCAGAGTGGGCGGGCAAGCCCGTTGCCTTCGTTGGCTATGGTCCATCCGGTGCGGTCCGCGCCATCGAAGCATGGCGCCCTATCGTGGTGAACTTCTCTATGCCGCAGCTGCGCAACCAAGTCGAGTTCTTCCTCGCCACCGATTGGGCAGAGGGCGAATTCCACCCAGTTGATTTCAAGGTGGAGCGCACCACTTCCTTGCTGGCTGAGCTGGAAGACGCCGTTTCCGCATAATCAGTGCCTGGTGGCCGCATACAAAAAGCCAGCCCCCGCGCTCTTTGAACTGCTCCCCATTAGTTGGACTGAGAAATCAGTTTCCGATTAGTGGGGAGTA
>OJKS01000122.1_pt1 | contig 12236 bp, 11 predicted proteins | sample 1596761 | NCBI WGS metagenome assembly OJKS01 (sample SAMEA3904700, study PRJEB24821) | metagenome | biome: Builtin; feature: hospital; material: surface | place: USA | collected 2013-08-19 | reverse complement strand
CTGTGGGTGGCCGACATTACGTATGTGCGCACGAAGAAAGGCTTTGTGTACGCCGCGTTTGTCACCGACGTTTACTCTCGACGGATCGTTGGGTGGGCGTTATCAGACTCGATGCGGACGGAAGCACTGCCGCTGCAAGCTCTTAACCAGGCGATCGTGTGTGCTGAGGAAACAACAGGTCTCATTCACCATTCAGATCACGGCTCACAGTATGTCAGCGTTGTCTACAACCAGCGACTTGCCCAGCACGGGATTGCCGCTTCCACCGGAACGGTCGGGGATTCTTATGACAATGCTCTGGCAGAAAATGTTAATGGTTCCTACAAGAACGAGCTGATCCATGCTCGCAGGTGGGATGATGTTGTCGAGGTAGAAATCGCGACGTTCGAGTGGGTGTCATGGTGGAACGAGACTAGGCTCCACCAAAGCTTGGACTACCGAACCCCGGTCGAGGTCGAAACCGAATTTTGGAAGCAGAACCCGCCACAGGAAATAATAGAAATCAAGGCAAACGCCTAGGAACAAAACCCGGGGCACTTCAGGTGATGATGGTGCTGAAGCACATCCCGCGCCCGATCTTCAAGATGCTGCCTATTTAAGGTCTGGAGGGGACCAAGGCCCGAATAGCAGGGCTTTGGTCTCAACCCACAGCTGCAGTTCCAATTGGGATAACCGTGGAGCAATACGATTGCAGCAGCTCATCATCGTGACTGACTAGAACTATGCCCATTCCCTCGCTGTTGAGTTCTTGCAGAACGCTCATCACTTTGGTCGCTGCTTGATAATCAAGCGCCGAGGTAATTTCATCGCAGAGCAGGAGCTTTGGGCGCACGGCTAGAGCACGTGCGATTGCAACACGCTGCCTCTGCCCTCCAGAGAGTCCACTTGGCTTACGCTGTGCGAGCTGCTTATCGATACCGACTTTATCGAGTAAATCTATTGCCGCTCGGCGTGCGTCACGGCGTCCCCTTACCGACACCCGGGCTGCACGCTCTACGGCATCGAGCGCGGTCATTTTCGGGTTCAACGTAGAGGCAGGATCCTGCGGAACTATCTGCATCATCAAACGATTCTTCCGTGGCCATGTACGCTTAGCTTCACGAGTTACACCAGCACATTCAATCTCACCCGACTCTGCGTGGTTTAGCCCGATTAGGCAGCGAAGTAGTGTCGACTTTCCGCTTCCCGACGGTCCCTTGACCCCAACCATAGTGCCACGCTGTACAGCGAAAGAGAGGCCCTGAAAAAGAGTCACGCGTTCATTATTCACGCAGCTCAGGTTGGAAACTCTTAAGACTGGAGACGCGCCCGCCCCTGCCCCCGCCCCCGGCATAGATTCACCAATCGAGGCTTTGGAGAGTTCTGTGACCTGGATGCCTTTCGTTACTGAACGCGGGCTGTGGCCAGAAGTCGTCTCTACACTCTGGCGTTCCACGCGCTGGGTGATCGAATCGCTTTTTTCCGTTCCATTCCCGACAGCCACGACCGAGTCAATGCAAATCGCAAGCTTAGGAACCTGGTGGGCGGTGAAAATGACCGTAACGCCACTATCCGCGAGGCCTCTTAGCAGATGAGCGATTACCGTCGAAGTATCGGAGTCAAGGCCGGCGAAGGGCTCATCAAGAGCGATGGCTTCAGGCGAACGCGATAGTGCCCGAGCCAGTGCCACCCGTCGCTGCTGTCCACCAGAAAGCTGGTGAATACGTCGGGAAGCAATGCTGGCTGGAAGATCTACACGCTGCAGCAACGCTGCAACGTCGGCCGCTGGAGCTAGCTCCCGGAGCATCCGGGCTACTGACATCAATGGTGGCAACTCGGCGCCCGGATCCTGTCCTACGAAAGCAATGTGCTCACGGCGAAAATGAGCTAATTCACATGATGAAAGCTCCAGCGGGTTTACATCTCGCCACTCACTGGACTCGACAGAAACCTCACCAATTACTTCCGATCTCTCCGGTACCGCACCAATCAATGCCTTTAAAAGTGAGGTCTTCCCGGAGCCGCTCACCCCAGTTAAAACCGTAATTTCACCCGCTCGGGCAGTGAGCACTGTGCGGGGTAGGATAACGTGCCCGCTTTGCATCACGGAAATATCTACATCAATCACGAGCTCGGCACATCCTTCGGTTCCTTCTGCCTCCCATTAATCAGGGCCACTACAGCAATCGATGTCGCTGCCAACGCGGCGGCTGGTGCAAGTACTGACCAGGGGTTCAGTGATATTCCACTCGCGTTATCCCGCACCATCGCTGACCATGCAAACTCACCGAGGCTTCTCCCGACCCCAAGGAAGCTCGCCGTAGCCAGCACATACAGCGCTTCGATAATGCGAAGACTCCATACCGAACGAAGTACTGCGGAAATATTGGGAATGATGTCCCGCAAGATTATCGAGACGGTCGATACGCCACTGCCCAGCGCAGCCTGAACATAACCAGCGTTAGCAACGGGATAGGTGGCGGTGGCGACCACACGGGCAGCATAAGGCGTACCCACCACAACCGAAACACCAATAAGCGCTGGTAGCCCACCATTGGGATACAAGACTGCGGTTAAAAGCAAAAGAATTACTGCGGGCACCAAGATGGTGACATCCGCCACTGCTTCAATAAAGAAGCCCAGTTTTGGCTTTAGCGACCCCAAGATACCGAATAGAGCGCCAAATGCCGTGGTCAAAGAACCGACGATAATTGCAGTTACGACCAAGGACCGGCCACCGACAAGCACTGCAGCGCCCACGCTTCTCCCCAGGTGTTCTGTTCCTAGGAAACCCTCCTCGTTACCGTTAGCGAAGGGCACGCCATGCGCCGACAGTTCAATGCCAAACAAACCAGCAGCGACCGGTCCGCCTAACACTAGGGCGATAAAGGCCCCCGCTAAAAACCTTCGAATCATAGTTGCACCTTCGGGGTGAATGCGACTTTTATTGCATCTGCCACAGTCAGCAACACCAATATGATCGCCCCTGTTACAGCAAGTACGGCAAGAATCACCGAGATATCCCGTTGCGCGACTGCATTAGACACCAAAAGCCCCACTCCAGGATGGTTAAATAACGCTTCGACTGTGACTGTCCCTGCTACCAAAACACCTGCTGTTGTAGCCATTGAAGTAGCAAATGTCGGTGCGGATAGCGGCAGGATATGTCGAAGTGCCAGCTGATTTCCCACGATTCCGTTTAGCTCAGCATTGCGGACCGCAGTGTTGTGAGAAGCATCCTCGAACGCTGCGAAAAGCATTCTCGAATTCCAGGCCGCCTGAGGAATTACCAGCGCCATAACCGGTAATGCGTACATACTTATCTGGGTTGGCAAGCCTTCCGCGGTGATAGTGACCGCGGGAAACCAACCAAGCCAGAGAGAGAATACCGCTACCAGAAACACACCAACGACAAACTCTGGTAGCGCAATTAATGCCACTGTCGATCGGTCAATAATGTGCGAAATCCAGGGTTTTTCAGCACGTGAAGCCCAAAAAATGGCGATTGCTACCGAAAGAACAGCAGTGACTAAAAATGCCATACCAGTTGTTGCCAGCGTCACAGGCAGCGCTGAACTCAGCAGATTAATAATCGGTACTCCGTTTACGGAAGTACCAAAGTCGCCCGCAAACGCACTTCCCAGCCAGCTCAGGAAGCGGGCCATAAGCGGCTTATCAAGATTCAGGTTTCTTTCTAGCGCTGCCAGAGCTTCCGGGGTCCGGTTTGCGCCCAAGATTGCGGAGGCAGCATTACCGGGCAGCCAATCAATCGCTACAAAAACAAGTCCGAGAACTGCGAAAAGTAAGCCTCCACGAATTATCAGCCGAGGAATAAGCCAACGCGCGATTTCCGCTGGCACACTAAGCCTTCTGGACGGTTTCAAGAAGGACACGACCATAGCCTGGAGCCTTAGGCAGACCACTCAAATTAGCTCTCGCAATATCGACTCCGTCAGATGCACCCCAGACCAGATACCCGGATCGCTCGAACTCAATCTTCTGCAGCTGGCGGCTTAGCTGGTTAATTCTCTCAGTATCGGTGCTTTCCAGTACCTGGTCATAGATCTCGTTGAATTCAGCATCATCAAATGCGGTCTCATTAGAGGCCGCGTCACCGTCGAGAACCTTCCCGGCGAAGAAGAGCACGGAATCGTTAGTTCCCCAATAGCCACAATATAGGTCTGCCTTGGTCCATGTCTCGTCGTAGAAAGTACCCGAATCCTGCTCCACTACATTGAGAGTCATGCCGATTTCTTTCACCTGATCAGCGATAACCTTCATCGCCTCTACTTGACCCGGAGCCTCAGGGGTAACGTACAAGTCATACGTTTTCTCAAGGTCAAAATCTGCCTCTTGGAGGAGATTCTTCGCTTTCACAACGTCACGCTTACGCACTAACGAAGAATCCAGGTTCGAATCTGCCGTTCCAAGAATGTCGTTTGCAGGGGTTCCATAACCGGAGAGAGCTCGTTGGATGATTTGCTCCCGATCAACTGCAAGGCGCAGCGCCTGACGAACTTTCACATCTGAGAAAGGCCCATCTGAGGTACGCATGATTAGTGGAATAACCGAGTCATTCATCCGGCGCACAATCTTTATATCTTCATTTCCTTCGACGGATCGGGCCGCAATAGGACCCGCAGCTTGAGCTAAGTCAATTTGCCCGGACAACAGCGCATTAGTCATTGCGGTGGAGTCTTCAAATGGAATGACATGGACCTCAGCAACTCCTGCTACTGTTCCGTGATAGTTATCGAAACGCTTGAGCTTAGCAGAACCATTTTCCCAACTGACCAGCTGGAACGGCCCCGATCCAATGGGCTTTTCAGCAGAAGAACCCTTCTTCATCACGAAGGTCATCAATCGCGCAAGCATCGGAAGCTGTGAATTCGGTTCCGCAGTTTCCATCACAACGACGTTGGCTCCAGCAGCACGAATGCTATCAGGCATCACTGGAAGCCGGAATGAGTTTTCCTCATCCGAAAGCATCTTCTTCAACGACCACACGACATCTTCAGATGTGACCGAGGAACCATCATGGAAGGTAGCACCGTCGGCAATCATAAATTCCCACTCAGTCGGATTATTCTGTTTCCATTCCTGCATCAGGCGTGGCACTACAGTTTCTTTCTCGCCCGGCACCGTCAGAGCCTCCCAGATCAGGGAGCTAATAAGCATATCTGAATCATTATGCAAAAGCTGGTAAGGGTCTCGTTGAGCGCTTGCCGCTTTCCCGAGAGCCCCAACACGCAGCACATTAACGTTTTCGACTTCATCCCCACTGGCAGCCCCATCCCCTGCCGTCGACTCTCGTGACGTACACGCCGTCAGAAAAGTGCCTGTCCCAATAACTGCCATTGCAGCGAGGAATTGGCGTCGAGAAAAATTGGTCATGATGGTTCCTTAATCTCTAAGAAAGACTGCCCACAGGAGAAAAGACATTACTAACAACTACAGCAGCAGTAAAGCTTAGGCAAGCCTACTAACGAAATTCTTTTAAGAATAATTATCTAGGTCACCCTTTACAGCATAGGTTACCCTCACCTAATCTCTTTGTCATGCAGAATTTGCACCTGAGCCAAGAACTCTCACACAGGATCGTTAAAGCTGCCGACGAACTGGCTGCGACACAGAAGATTAACTCTCCCGACTCGTACAATGCCATCAATCATCTTTTGACTGATGAGCTGGAGGAACTGAAAGAACTAATTCTGCTCTCCCCTACTGCCCATGCCACTTCCATCCATGGACTTCCCTTCCCTGCAGTTCACGGACCTACCCCAGCCACGTGGCAGGAATGCGTTGGCAAGGTCCGAACCTGGAGATTCGTTCTTGCGATTATCGCTAGCGCTGTCGGTCGCCCATTCGGATGGTTCGGACAGCAGAAAGGCCGTATCACCACAGACTTGGTGCCGACCCGCGGCCAGGAGAACCAGCAAGTTGGCGCCAGCAGCAACACCACATTGACTCTGCACACGGAAGATGCTTTTCATCCGCGGCGCGCGACGCACTTCGCTTTATTTGGTCTTCGTAACCCCAAAAATGTCGGCACTACGCTGGCCCCCATCGATGAAGCATGGCATCTACTCGATGTAGATTCGAAAAAATTCTAACCGGGGACGGAGCCATCATTATTCCAGATGCATCTTACGGTGATTACGAATATGCAGCTCCTACTGCCATGACATCAATCTGGAAAACTGATGGCAATTTAGGCATGAGGTTTGACCCCGCCTACACAGACAAAAATTCTGGAACCTTACAGTGGTGGGAGGCATTTGAGAAGCTTCAACAGGCTCTTCACACTGTCACCTATACGGTGCCTATAAAGCCAGGTCAGATGGTCATCATCAACAATGACCGATGCGCCCACGGACGAGTACCTTTCGTAGCCAACTACGACGGGACCGACCGCTGGATGCTACGCATCAACATTATGGGAACCAAAAACACACGCCCCATCAATGAAATCAACGAACCCGGCTACGGCCAACACATCCGATTTATGGATGGTGAAATCCTATGAAACAGCGAACTAACCTGACCGTCCTCAGCAGATCAGAATTAGCTCAAATAAAAATTTCACCCGAGTCCGTACTCGAGTCGGTGAAATCCGCTCTCATCGAGCTCGACCAGCCAGGAACTCTGTGCCCAGGGAAAATCAAAGTTGAAGTACCTGAAAGCGTGAGTTACTCGATGGTCGGCAGAAGTCGTTCTTCAAATTCCGTCGGATTCAAGACTTCCTATACCCATTGGAGCAAAACTCACCAACAAAGCGCCAGGGATAGAAGCTATTACACGACCCTCACACTGTACGACGATTCCAGCGGATATCCTATTGCACTTCTCGACGGCGCTGCGGCAGGAACTCTCAGAACCCCGGCAGTCTCAGCGCTATTGGCACAGTATGCTGGTGCAATTCCTCAGAGCGCTCTCATCATCGGTTCGGGAACCCAAGGACAAAACGCAGCCCCTTTTCTCCTTGAAACCTTTGAAACATTAAACACGATTTATCTCGCCGGCAGCCACAGCGTGGGACTAGAGAAAGGCGCCAAGATTGCATCAACAGCAGCAGTGAAGCTTGGCCGAAAAATAAGAATCAAGATTGTAGACGATCCTACAACTGTGAGTTCAAACTGTGATCTCATTATCGGGGCCGCTGGACCTGAGACTCGTTGTACTGTCACAGCATCCGATATTCCCCGGCACGCAACCGTCGTTGTTGTGGGCTACGGAATCGCCCCTGATATCTGTCATCAAGCGAGCAGAGTCATCACGACGAGTATCGAACAGATGAATGTTACCGGTCGCGATTACGCTGACACCGATGGTCGGTTGCCGAATGTCCATGCCGAACTATCCGATTTGCTCCGCAAAGGGCGCAAACTGCCTCGTATTGACGAAACTACGTTTTGCTATAACAGCGGACTAGTTCTAACCGATATCGCTGTCGGCCAAATCCTCGCCAAGGAAGGTCTTAAGCAGGGATTCGGGACGGAGATATCCCTGTGGTAAGTGCCATATCATGCAAGATTGATGTTCCAAGCTGGCAAACGGCTCTGATTGGCTCAGGGAAACTTGACTTCATTGCTGAGCTTTCCGACACCCCTTTTCATGTCCTTTGCCCAAACCAATTTGCTCAAACACTTTCAGCCTGGCATACAACCGCTAAGGAAGTCGGCATTAAATTCGGTATCCGGTTTGGCAAAAAGGCAAATAAGTCCGCGCACTTCAGTCGCGAGATAGCACTGAGTGCTCTTCGTGGTTTCGACAGTGGAATCGATGTCGCCAGCGTCGAAGAGTTCCAATCATCTCTGGCCGCTGGTGTACCAGGAAATAAATTAATCATTACTGGTGCTACACCGAGTCGAGAACTTATCCATTTGGCAGTTTGCCACGATGCAACTCTAACGATTTCCAATGAAGTAGATTCAAGAATAATTTCCCAATTTGTCGACGAAATCGATACGCCTAATCAGCTCCGAGTTCTTCTCCGGATTGCGAACCAAACCCCCTCCACACGGTTTGGTATGAGCATCGATACCGCCTTGTCTCTAACCGCTCGTCTTAGCCAAGGCCGTGCCAACATCGAAATTACCGGCCTAAGTTTCCACTGCAACGGTTATGACCTCCACGAGAGGATAAACATGTCGCATCTGGCAATCGACACCCTACTCAAGGTGCGCTCCCTGTCTCCACGGGCCGACACTATTTCCATTGGAGGTGGATTTCCCACAAGCTCAGTCGAGTATGGAGTCTGGCGAAACCTGCAATCTCGACTAAAAAACGAAATGTTCATAGATTCGGATAAACCTAAAGACCAATATCCGTTCGGATCACCTTTATCCGGACAATACTCCCTACGGTTTATAGCTAATCAACATCGCCCACTGACACGTCGAGATATGGAGTCCACTCGACGCAGCTCGGACTCCATGGCTCAGCGCGCTCATCGTCACAACATAAAGATTTTGGCAGAGCCTGGACGGTCTTTATGCCAGTTCGCGGGTGCTAGTTTCTTTCCTGTTCTTTCGTGTCACGCATTGCCCAATGCTGCACGGACAGTAACTGTCGTACGTGGAACTAGTCTCAGCCTCTCAGAGCAATGGTTCAACTCGGAGTATTATCCGGACCCATACCTTGTGCGCAACGGAGTCATTATCGACTCGGGAGTAGCTACCGCAACAGCAGTTTCCGGATCAACGTGCTTAGACAGCGATTATCTCAGCAAAAGAATGATTCAACTCCCCGACAGGCCTCGACCTGGAGATTTCCTAGTCTATCCCGACACAGCCGGGTATCAAATGGACTCGAACGAGTCTGCTTTCCACGGATATCGGATTCCTCAGAAATACGCCTTTAATCCTGTCACCATGACCATCACGGAAGATCGCTAGAACAGAGGCCAAATAAAGATGCCAAAAAGAATTTATACGCAGATGTCTCAACTCATTGGCAATACTCCTCTGTTCGAGCTTGTCTGTACGCCCCAGAAAAGTCGCGTTTTGCTTAAGCTCGAGCAATTCAACCCAACTGGAAGTGCGAAAATCCGGATGGCCCAGTCGATGATTAAGGCGGCAGAGCAGGATAACCGACTTCAAGAGCATGGCACTATCGTTGAATCGACTTCCGGTAATACTGGACAGGGCTTAGCACTTCTTGCACTTGAGCGCGGATACGACTTCGTAGCAGTCGTCGATAATCATTCTTGTAAAGATAAATTGAACTCCATGCGTGCAATGAATGCACAGATGTGCTTCGTTTCCAATCAAGATGACGATTCGCTCGCCACATCGGCTAGAGAAAACCATGCTGAGGAGCTCGGCAAACAACACGGCTGGGTATTCATGAAGCAGCATGACAATGTCGCAAACTCGATGGGTTATTACCCTGCAGCTGATGAAATTTTGAATGATCTTGGGGAAAGTCCGACTCATATCATTAGTGCCGTAGGCACAGGTGGAAGCCTCTTTGGAGTTACTGAACGTCTCCATCAATTGGGACACCGTCCCACTATTATAGGCGTCGAACCGGAAGGTTCCATTGCATTCGGTGCTCCTGGACACGACTATTGGCAATCTGGAACGGGCACCCCCGAAGGTGCAGTTATCGGCACTTCAGTTCGCTACGACTTACTCGACTACGGAGCAAAGGTATCCGACAAAGCAGCTTTCGCTGCATGCCGAACAATCGGAAAGCACATGGGGCTTCTACTGGGAGGATCTGCTGGCGGAGCCGTAATAGCAGCCCTCGAGCTCCTGCCGGGCTTTCCCGCTGGCTCTACATCGTTGACCATGGTGTGCGATGGAGGGGAAAAGTATCTAGATACCGTATTCAACGATGAGTGGATGTCCGAACGTGGTTTACTCGATGTCGCCCTCGAGGACAAAATTTGGGAACAAGTTATGTCATTGCGCGCTGGGGAAAGCCCAATTTCGCTAAATTCAACACGAGTTTCATGGTCGAAGGAAAAGTAGTGCCCGGAGCTACCTCTCAGAAACTAAACCGCCAGATTTTGGCGTTGTCTCTTCCCCTTGCCGGCACACAGCTTGCGAATATCGCAATTTCAACCACCGACACTTTCATGATGGGCCAACTTAGCCTCGGGGCTCTTGCTGGCGGAGGTTTGGCAGTTGTGTGGTTTAACCAGATACGCACAATGGCCGTGGGCCTATTAACACCGCTGGGCAATAGAATTGCGTCGGCTCATTCACTCTACGAAAGCAAATCTCGCGAGCGAGCGGACTCCGAACTATCTGCCGCTACGCTGCAACGCGAAATTCGCAACCTCTCACGCGCCGGCTGGCTATTAGCAACTGTCAGCGGTCTAGTGGGAGCACTGGTTCTGATGGCGATTGCCTACGCCCTACCGTTTTTCGGCCAGTCCGCTGAGATTAGTTCCGCAGCCACTTCCATGATGTGGTTGCTCGCGCCAGGTCTTGTTCCTTGTTTGTGGTTCCAAGTCTCCCGTCAGTTTTGTGTAGGCCTCGGCAAACCAAAATCGCTACTACACATAACCGTGGCGATGATCGTAGTGAATGCAGCGTTGAACTACGCGCTCGGTTTTGGATTCGGGCCGTTTCCTGCATTGGGTCTGCTAGGCATTGGACTGTCCACCACACTGGTTCATTTATTGTCGGCCCTAATTTATCTGCGAATCACCATCCGAGATCCCGACCTCTCAACTTTTCTTGCCCTCGATTTCTGGAGTGCCGACGGAGACACGATGCACGGAAGGCTCCGTCACCTCGTCCGCACTCAGCTTCGTCTGGGGCTTCCAGTCTCAGCAACCTACGGAGCCGAAGCGGGCATGTTTTCTGTGCTGGCGATGGTCATGGGATCCTTTGGCACAGAAGCACTCGCAGCGCACAACGTCGTCTATCAAATAACCTTTATTGTTTTCCAGATTGGTGTTGGGTTCTCCCACGGCAGCTCTATTCTTGTGAGTCGCGCTTGGGGTCTGAATGACAACTCCCTTGCACGCCAAGTCGGCATTCGAACTCAAACGATGATGGCTGCCATCGTTGCTGTTGCTTCCGTCAGCTTTCTTTGCGCTCCCCGCCTCGTACTTTCCCCATTTATAAGCAGCTCCGAGAAATCCAATGCCACCGAGACATTAAGCATCGCATTGGGGTTGTTGGCTATTGGCGCAGTGATGGAATTTGTCGATACTGCACAAAACATAGCTATCGGTCTCCTGCGCGGGATTAGCGACACCACTACTGGTTTGAAGGCATCCCTCACTGGTTATTGGATTATAGGTTTGCCAGCTGCTTTAATACTTGCTTTTCCCATCGGTCTAGGGCCTCACGGGGTGTGGTGGGGATTGGTCATCGGGCTTGCCAGTTCTTCAATAATCCTTTGGAGAGCTTTCCTTCTCGCGACGCGTAAAGACCTTACCGTGAAACTCTAAAGAACTCGTCCCTCAAAGCGATATCCACGTCGCAGGTATCCGGTCGTTCACGTTCGTGTGCAACACTTAAAAGCATGGTTGACAAGCAGGCCGACACCTCATCATGCAGCGAAGCCCAACAGGCTTCGCCAGCTTTTGACGAAACTACAGAGTTTTCCACAAACCGGCTCGCAGGCGAGTTCACCGACGAAGACCGTTACGAGATTTTCAATGATGACCAGCTCTCCCTCAAGGCTGCCTTGATTTACCTGGTCGCAGCGCTTGTGGGCGGTTCGGTTATCGCTCTGGCGTCCTGGTTCGCCTTCCACCGCCTGAAGTGTCCCAGGTTTTGTTCCGTTTGAGTAGATGGGAAAATTTGGAACGTGCCAAGGAAATTTGACCAGGATGCGAAGGACCGTGTGGTCCGTCTTGTGGAAGACCGCATCTTGGCGGAAAATATGTCGATGCAAGCCGCGTGCCAGGCAGTAGCTCCAAAGCTGGGGGTTTCATGGCACACGGCCCGTCAATGGACTCAGCAGGCCCGCCGTGCGGGAAACATTCCAGAACCTGTGCCTGAAGATTTGGCTGCCGAGAACGCGAGGCTACGTCGTGAAAATCAAGAGCTACGCGACACTAACGAGCTGCTGAATGTCGATTCGGGGTAGTTGGTACCGCGAGTCCGCGTAGTTGGTACCGGTGTTCCATGTACCCGGTACTGCAAGGGGTTTTCTTTCATAGTTGATGCTGGCGACACCACAATCCGCTGGTGTCGCGTCAACATCTACTTGGAAGGAGCCGGTCCTTGTGGCCAACTTCAAACAGATCATCGCGATGTGCCTTGATGGTGCTAGCTACGCGCAGATCA
>OJKS01000111.1_pt1 | contig 13954 bp, 10 predicted proteins | sample 1596761 | NCBI WGS metagenome assembly OJKS01 (sample SAMEA3904700, study PRJEB24821) | metagenome | biome: Builtin; feature: hospital; material: surface | place: USA | collected 2013-08-19 | reverse complement strand
GACATCCGTACACCAAGAAGTTAGACATCCGTACACCAAGAAGTTAGACATCCGTACACCAAGAAGTTAGACATCCGTGAGTTACACGATTCGACAGATTTGATTCACAGATTTGCTATTCGACTCACTGACTCAGCTGTGATATTCACCATGTCAGATTCTACGATCAACTGATTTTGAGAGTTACAGATCGCCTCTAGCCTGTTAGCCATCCGTGAGTTGCGCCGATCACAAACTGATTCAACAGATTTGATACTTTGAGATTCACAGACTACCATATTTCACTGTTCTGAGTCACGCCAATTACAAACTGATTTGAAAAACTTGATTCGAGACCATCCTGCTGTCCATCCGTGAGTCACACTGATTTAGAATTGAGTCGCTGACTAAGCGGTTAGACATACGTGATATTCACCGACTTTGAGAGTCCCACTAATCGGCTAGACATACGTAAATTACATAGCTCCCTCCAATACACACCCTACTTACTATTGTCTTTTTTTAACTTTTTCGTAATCTCTACCCAAAAAAATACACTTTCCCTTTAAATCTCTAATTTACAACTCAATTGAACTTTAATTAACCTCTACTGCCTTAATCTAAGCTTACTTACTGTCTTTCAGCTGTTTCTGTTCTGCCATTTTCACAACTTCCCCTCTAGGTGACATTTTTTTCAGCTGATTTTTTCTCAAATTCAGACCAAAAAAAACACAACTTAAATTGCCAAAACTCTAAATAACAATACAAACTCAAATCAGACACTTCATACTGCTCATTCTGAAGCTTCTCTATTGTCTTTTAAGTTTTTTGAGTGTCACAATTTTCATGATCACCCTGAGTCTTGCATTTTTTTCGGCCGGTTTTTTCGTAAATTCTGACCAAAAAATTGAATCTCGATTATCCAAAACATTGCTATTTATAACAATTACTTATTTAAGAGAACTGCTACTACCATCCTTGAGACTTAGTCTTCGTCTAGTACCAATCATTGTGCTGCTGCTGTTGCTAGAACTCGACTTATTGTTCTTTTTTGAGTAAATCTGATCTAAAAATCTACTACATTTGACCAACAAACTGCTCTAAATCAGACCAGGCTCACTGCTTCTGCTTTGTCCCTAAAGATTACAAAAGTTACGCCGCAAAAGAACTTAAAATTGCGTTCCATTAAATCCTATACACCCCTATATCCTGCTATCACTTCACCTCACGTCCTCCCTGCGCTTGTCCATCCGTGAGTTCAACTACCGCCTCCCTCTTCCCTTGTCCACCCGTGATTCGCCAGTCCCTGGCTCTCCATCTTCCACAGATCCTTCACTTGCTTTCCATTGACTATCTTCTTCTCTTGCCCTAGCTTTTGATTTCCATATTCTTTCAACCATCATACTAACTTTCTCTTTACTCTGTGCTTAACTACTATCTCTCTGATCACCTGGCCTGGCGTTATTCTATTTCCAGTTTTTTTTTTTTTTCATTGATCCAACACAACTTCAACTCCCATTCGCTCGGCTCTTGACCCCCTTGTCCATTCTCTCAGTACTTCCCGATCCCTTTTGTTCTTCATTACCCTTTTCTCTGTCTTGCCCTGCTAACCATCCGTGATTTTCCAGCGCCGTTCACTCCCACGTCCCCGCTGTTGATTGACATTTCCAATTTCACCGACTTTGTTCCCCTACTTTTGCTCACATTTTTCTGTTCTCAAACTCCTCTCTTGAATTCTCAGCTTGCTGTGTCTCCTTCTTGCCATTACATCTGCTTTTCTTCACTTGCTTCCTTCTGCTTTGACAACACTGATCATTGACTTGATTTCATTACTTTTCACAAACCCAGTTTCTAGCTCTATTGACTTCCTCTGCTATCCAGATTTCAAACTTCTTATTGTAACAGTTATAACTGCGTTCTTCATCTCATCTAATTGATTGATTTGTTGTCGTTGAAGAAAAGTGATATTTTTTTGACCAGCTCATTTTTTGTCCAGCTTTTTTTCGATGACTTCTCCACACTTTTCTGCCACGTTTTCCCTATTTTTTTTGCCACGTCAGAAAAAAAAAATTTTTTTTCACCACTTTTCTTCCCACCGCCAACAACACCAATGATGTTCTACCTGCCAGAGTGCCAGTTCTACATATGTTCCGATTTCCTAGCTCTTCAGATTCAGCAACTCCAACTACCAATTTTTGAATTCCCACAATCCAACTAATTCCCCGCCATCTTGCCAACTCAGTCCACAATTTCTGTCCAACTACAAATTTTCAAACTGCAACAACTGTCACTGCCACATGCTATTCAACAGGCAAACAAACGAAGCTGTAATGATTTCAACAACTGCCATTGATCACTCATTTTTCAATCACCAAACACAGCAGCACAACAGCTTCCACAGTTCTTGTTGCCACAATTTCTACAACTACGATTGACTAGTGATTTTTCAGCCAGCATTCACAAATCATTTCCCACTAGTTGTTCATCCTGCAAATTCACTATAATTGACGTCTAACATTCACACTGCCACAACTAGCAAACACAATTCATGCTGCCACGATTTCTACAACTGCCATTGACTATTGATTGTTCAGCCAGCAAACACAACCGGCATTGAAAACAGCAAATGCAACGAGATAAACAACATGCATCGACTACACCCTCCACAGTTCGTGTTGCATTTCCCATTGAAATAGTTTATTTGCACTTGCCACAACCAACAAACACAATTCATGCTGCCACAATTTCTACAACTGCCATTGATCACTCATTTTTCAACCAGCAAACAATGCGAGATACACAACTGCAATACACAGTCAGTGTTGTTTTTCCTATTCAATTTGCTCGGCTCGACCACCTATCAGTGTGCATGTTGCATTTCCCATTGCCACTATGTTCAATTTTCGACACTGCCATTGACAACAAGATACACAACTGCTTCCACATTTCATGTTGCATTTCCCACTGCCATTGAGTTACTACAACTGCCATTAGTTGACAACTACACACCAGCTTGCACAACTCTCCAGAATATTTTCCACCACCATCAACTACTGAATCTACAAGTTGTTCTATCGTCCCTTCTCCAACCAGCAAACACAACGAGATACTTGTCTGGGCATTTACAATAGCTTCTACTCATCATTTTGCATCTGCCATGCAATCTGCCCACCACCCATCATCCAACCAGCAAACACAACCGCAACAGGCATTGACAACTGCTTCCACTGCTATGACACCACCACTGACTACATGTTGTTCACCCAGCTAACACAACAGCTCAAAACTGCTTCCATAACTCGTGTTGCATCTCCAGCTTACGTACACAACAGCAATCACAAGATACACACTGGGCATTCACAACTCCTCAGATAATTTACAATAAGCTTACACAACGGGCATTCGCATTTCATGTTGCATTTCCCACTGCCATCAACTAGCAAGCACAACTGCACTGACTACACCCTCCTCATTTCGTGTTGCATCTCCAGCTTACGTACACAACAGCAATCACAACGAACACCTTGATTATCGAGATACACAATTACTACAACCCCCCCTCATCTCGCTTTGCTTGTCTATTTCTCTAGTATATACGCAATAAAATTACCGCTTCTCAAATTCTCCCTCTTACTCTGTCACCACTTCATAGTACCTAATCACAAGTCTCATAAACACTTCCCCAACACCCACAGCCTCAAACCAGTGCTCGAAAATTCGCATATCCCCAACATACCCCCGCATCCTCTCGTCAACAAATATCGCATACAACAACTTCTTGATAAACCGCCCACAGCACTGATGCCGCCCGACTCCAACGCCACACCACTTGCACCTGTCTTCCATCTTAAACGTCATATACTCAACCTCGTTCCTCCAGTTGCTTGCAAAGTACCCATCAGCCTTCCGAGCAACCGCCTGATCCTCTTCGCCCTCCCCAAACACACTCCTATCCTTCCACTGTTCCACAACCATCAAAAACATCAGCTGTGTCGTCGGCATCCCCCGAGGCAACTCATCCACATTGATAAAACTGTGCGACACCATCCGCCGACAATACTCCCGAATCCCAGCACTCGCATACTCCTCGTTCTCACGAATCCAGTTAATCTGTTCAACCCCTTCCACCCCACCAATAATCTCTTTGATCCCCTCAACATCAATGTCTCCCAAGATCCACCTCACCATCATCACATTCTTCACCGTCTTCTGATACCGGCACCCATGTCTTCCGCGAGTGCAGTACGCAACCGGCATGTAACAGTATCCGCACATGTCAACATGTTCAAACGTGGGCTGGCTCTTGAACATCTGAATATACTTCGCCATCTTGCAATACTTGAAAGTACTGCCTATCACCGGGTTGCCCATCTCAATCTGCTGCATAATACTCTCGGCCTCATCAACTATCTCATCATACCAATTCTTCTCCTCCTCAGTCTCAGCAACAACAACTATCTCATCATACTGGTTCGTCTCCTCCGGCTCATCTTCCCAGAGTTTCCTCAACATATCCTCGTGCTCGGCGTCAACCACTCCACAGCAGTTATTACACGCTGCTCGAATCCCATAAAATGCCGCCATCTGCTGTCTAAAACACCGCACCTCATCGGGGTCCCGATTTGAATATAGCTCCACCATATGCGAGACCTTGTTACGTGCACGTCCAATCACTTGAATCATCTCCGCCACCGGCACATCAGTGTCAAAAAAAACAATCGCCCGTATATTCGGCAAGTCAATCCCACAACTAAAACTTTTCGTCGCTAAAACAACTTTTGCTGTCCGAACAACGTCTTGCACACCTTCCATATCCTCAATATCTGCAGTGACAGTCACAACACCATCTCCATAACTTCGCCGCAACTCAGCTTCGTGCGCATAAAGCGTCTCCTTCCAGTCATAGTACACCAACACCAAATCGTCCGGGTAATAGTTTACAAAATTCTTCACATACTGCTTCAACTTCACATACATCAACTCTCTACTATCACCAACCCTCTGGTCCATATACACATTGCAATTAGGCAACTCACGCACGCAATTCATCATCACCGGCAGAAGTAATGTGCGACTGTTCATGCGACAGAAATCCCGGCCAAGCGTAGCCCCCAAACACACAACCTTAAAGAAAACCTTGAGACACTCATATCTGAGATTGCTGAAATTCCGAAACTTGTATTCCTCATTCAACACCTGCGCTTCATCAATAACCACCATCCCAAGACGACTGTTTCGCCCACAGGGTAGATTCTGAAAATTAAGAATGAAATTCACAAACTCCCGGTTCCTCAAACAGTCAAAAACTCCAACTATAACATCAACCCCATCGCTAAACAGCCGGTGCTCGTACGCGTCAATCACATGCAAGTACCGCCGCAACCTCGTCTTCATCTGCTCCGCCAAAAACCGGTACGGCATCAACACCAAGTGCACAAAGTGCTCGCCACCTCCCCCAATCTTATACGCAATCATCGGCACCAAAAACACAAACGTCTTGCCAAACCCCGTGTGCGCAAGAATCGCCCTCGACCGCGTCGGCGTGAACGCAACATCAGTGATAGCTGTCTCCTGGTCCAAGTCTCGAAACAGATACCCACAAATCTCCTTCGCCTGGCTTATAGATTCCGTAGTCAATACACGCCAGTTGCTGCTGTTACTTGCAACCTCCTCCTTCTCGTACTCGACCTCGCTGTAGATCAGGTCAAACCTCATAAACCTGTGATACTCGGTGAAAAATTTCAACATCCTCTGCGAGTTGCTACTTGAGAAATGACAGCTCCAACTATTCTCGATCGCATACGACTCGTCCGATGTCTGCATCGTGTGCCCCTGTGCTCGCTCAACCGCCATCTCAAGCGCATCAAGCTTACTGTCAACCACCACTGCGTTCTTGATAAAGTACGACACCGCCTGCCGCATCTCTCGAATCCGAACAATGTCGCCACCAAAATCTTTCATAATCGTACGGCACGTGCTGTAGTAGTGCCCACGCTCAACGAGCTTGTTGCTCGACAACGCAAACAACTGGTACCGGTGAAAATTAACATGTATAGCATCCATCTCCCCAATCTCCGTCATCGCCCTGAGCAAGAGCGGCTTCATAGACAACGAGTGATTAACTATAAGCTTCTGCAACTGAAGCGGGTAGAACCGCTCCCTCGCGGTGAATTTCCTGTTCTTACCGTAGCTCGTTACTATCTCGACCGCCCCGTGCCGGTATATCAAGTTCCGGTTCAAAACCTCGTTCGCAGCAACATTAACCTCACTCAACTCAGTAGCCCTAAACGTGTTTGCCGACGCCGTAAAAATCAAAACATACAATATCCGCGTCATGCTGTCTATCAAATCGACAATCGCGTGCTTCTGGCTCGCGTGTCTCGCCACATCATACTTCAAGTACGCATTGTTCTCCATATTCATCGTCAACCCGTACGACTGGTGATCAAACTTGGCATGCGCAACAAAATCATTATACGGCCTGTCAATACTAGACTCAAGCCCCATAACTCGGCACAAACTGCCATACTCCAGCATATACAACTTGACCCCATCGTGATACAACTTGCTGATGTAGTCCGTCGTCACCTTGATCTCGCGAACAAACACCGTGCGCTTGTCAATCCCCGACACCTCCATCTCAACAACCTCCCTCCGTTGCTGTACCAACCGCGCGTATATCGTCTGAAGGTAAAAGTAGCACCCATACTCTTGCGGCTGCGAGCAAAAACTAGAAAACTCATCCCGGCTCTTCAAGAACATCGCCATCTTAAACATCAGCTTCAATGCATCAATGTACTTTAAGCACCACGCAACAGACTGCCATGCCTTCGTCTTGAAGTTATACAAATACGGCCTAACCAACATCGTGCACAACGTGTCCGAGTCCGCCGTCTGCGAAACAATCCATTCCAACAACGGGTTGATCATCTGCTCCCACGCCGCACCGCTGAGCTCATTCGCAATGCTGGTGTCAACTCTCTCGCACAAATCAAAATCCTTGCTCGCCATAATCAACGATAGCATCCTCCCAAAACACGTGCCATACTGCTTGACCGTCTCTGGCGCTAAAACCCTGACAAACCGCTCGTTCCGAAAATGATACGTGAGACTACTACCAAGAAAATTCGCAAGATCGTGCTGCGCAATAACATCATCGTAAACCGCCTTGTATATCTTGCGGCCAGCATCAATGTACCCTGCAGTGCTGTCTGGCTCGCTCATCTTGTCGTCAAACTCATAGACACTGAAAAACTGGTCCAAAACTGCAGTAGATCTCGTAACCTGGGCATACCCTTCGTCACGAACCTTCATGTCGAAATTCGACCCTTCAACAACTTCCCGCGGCATGTACAACTTGACATGTTTCTTGATACCAACACACGCCTGAGTACTAACACAGTGCATGCCCCGAACAGTCTCCTCCTTTGACTCAACCATCTCGTAGAGATCTGCATCGTCAACCCGAATCTCCTTCTCGTCCGGCGTAAACTGGTGAACCGGAACACTCTCAAGATCCTGCTTCACTTTCCTCGACGCCCGCTTGTAAAACCTCGCGGTCGGGTTGATGACAACATTGCCACTTGACCGCTCTTCAATAATAAAGTTTCGACAGTAAATGTGCTTCTTCCCAAGCCGAAAACAGTACTGCGTGCTCTTGACACCATAGGTTCTCTGCAAGTAGTCCTCATTGTCTTCACTAACATGGTGTCCTTCAACAGTTCGTCTTCTCGAAACCCCTTCCTCGACTTGGCACTCCTCATCCATAGTGGTGTTCTGAGTCCCTGTTGCTGGTGCACTGAAAAGATCCTCCATATCCAGATCGTCCTCAGAGTCGCTGACAATAATTTCAAAAATATCTGGCTCGCTATCGTAGTTGTCACTTTCGTGGTCGCTCATAGTTGATTAGTGGTTTGTTGTTGACAAAAAAAAAGGGTTCAAAAAAAAAAATTTAAACTTACGCGTCATGCTGCAATACCCCTGAAAAAAAAAATTGGCGTTCCATTAAAAGGTATATAGATCTATGTCCTGCTATCACTTGCTAGGTAGTTCCAATCATGAATAGACGCAGCATTTGATCTCCATATTTCTTGACATGCCACACAAGTCAAGTTTTCCAATTGTCTTTGACTGTACCCAAACAACTTTTTAATACTGATTTCCTTGTTCTTCGTTTCATTGTAGTAACTTTCCCTTGAGTTTGAACTTGATCTCCATTGCTATTGTCTCTTGATTAACTTGGCCAGGGTTTTTTCAAAATAGTTTGCGTGATTTTTCATTCTCTGATTTTCTTTCCCAAATCCAACTCCCACTTCCAATAACTTGGCTGTCCATTCTCTCAGTACTTCCCAATTCCCTTGCTACTTCCAATCCCAATAACTTAGCTTCCGTTCACTGAGGGTACAATTTTAATCTCTTAGACTTTTGCTTCGATCTTCTTTCATGTTCCACCTGATCCTATCTTGGCTGATCTTCTTTCTTTCACTGATCCAACACAACTTCCATTGCCACGTCGACTTCCATGTCTCCCAGAGTACTTTCCATGTCCTTAAACTCCATTTTCCACAAATCCCTGACTAGCTTGGCCGGCAACAGTTTCGCCATCCGTGATTTTCCAGTGCTGATTCCATTGAGTTTCAATTCTCTCTCCTATCTATCAACTTTTTGAATTCTCTCCAATGCGTTGCTCCTTCTCGGCAATAGACTTGAAATCCTTCACTTACTTCCATCTTGCTAGTACCCACTGATTTGACATCTTTTTCAAAATAAGTTTTCCAAATAAAATGACTTTTCCATAAACTCTTTATCTCCCGGGTGTCTAACTTCCAATTCAAGTATCATTCACATCTGCATAATCCATTTTACCTGACTGATTAAATATCTGACTGATTGTTGATTGATTGTTGATTGCCTGGTTGTTGAAGAAAAAAACTGGTGTAAAATAGTTTGTTTTTTTCTGCCATTTTTTTTTCTGCCATCTTTTTTTGTTGACGTGTCCCTGGCTCACCGATCACCCACGGGTCTCCCACCGGCACCCCGATTTTCACAACTACACAATCAACTGCCTCCAAAACAGTCAAATAACTTACCCACTAAACTTCACAATAGAGTCGCAACTTTAATAGTTCTTCTGACTTGTTTAGCTGTTTCTAAATTTAACTTTTGCCATCTTAAACTCAAAAATAGACTTCCCTTACTCCTTTCAGTAAATTCTATTCTCCTGCTTCTTCTTTGAAGTTAATTCTCTTACTATACACAATTACAAGTCTAAAACTCTATTATTTGCTGTGCATCAATTCTTTGTTTGAATTTCCCCATTTTCACCCCAACTAGAACCAACTTTTAGCTCAGAATTTTTGCAAACTCGAGCCCAAAATTTTCCTCTCCTCGGAAATAACTTATTCCCGAAAATGGCAAAAAATGTCGTCGCCTCAAAAAAGATGGCAAAAAATCCCCATACAAAATTAAAGATGACAAAAAATGTCGCACCACCAAAAAAAGATGGCAAAAAAAAGTCGCACCCCCAAGAAAGATGGCAAAAATATGTCGCACCACCAAAAAAAAGTCGCATAGTTAAAAAAAAGATGACAAAAAAATGTCGTAAAATCGGCCAAAACTGACTAAAACGGGCTCTAGCTCAACAACCAAAAGAGGTATCAACTTCTAATCTTGATAGGTAGAATCTACAGAGTGAGAGCTATCTAGTGGTGCTTTAAAAAGTGCAAAAAGTGGGTATCTACCTACTGTTTTTCCGCCTTTTCTACTCACCCACCTTTAACCGCGCATATCTCGGCAACCAGTGCTCCGTTTGCTCCCAAACACAGCCCATCATATTCCCACACCCCTAAACAACCTATATAAGCCCTAAAAACCCATAAAAAAAACCCCAAAAAAACTTGGTAAATTTTTGTCATCTTTTTTTGACAACTTGTAAAATCTTTGCCATCTTTTTTTTCGCGCCTAACAAAATTTGTTAGCAAAAAAATTTTTGCCATCTTTTTTCCGCGTTTCCATTAGTATGGAACAACACGGGGGGTCCTTGTAGGTTGTGTTGATAGAGCAGGTAGAGCAGGTAGAGATGTGTTCGTATGTTTGTGCGTATTTTTGTGCATTGTGGGGTGTTGTTGCGCATTTTTTCTGTTGACCACGGATGTCTAACTTCAAGCGAGCACCCGAGCAAAGCGAGAGTCACACAAACAAGTTTAGATTTAGCAATAATTTTCTAGCCATCACAAGTGGCTACAAATTCAAGACAGGTTGAAAAATCGAGACTGGCCACACACCTCGAGTGAGCAACACTTCTCCAACTGCCTCACCACAACCGTACGGATGCTCACCTTTTTTTTTTTTCTTTTTGGGGTGCTTGCACCCCCTTTAGTCCGGATGTGTGTGAGAATGAGTTAGGTGTGCGGATGCTTTCTATAGTTGATTGACCGTACGGATGTTTAAATTGGGTAGTGTGTTGTTTAATTAGAGATTGGTTTATTTGAGAGAGTTGTAGTTTAGGTTCAGGGAGTTGTTCAAACTCAGAGTATTTCAAAAATGAGAGGAGAGTTCCAAGTTAGTTGTGTTGTTGAATTAGTATTGATAATGGTTTAAATCAAGGATTGAGTTCTTGGTTCAGGGAGTTGTTCAAACTTAGAGTTGCTCATTTGAGAAGAGATTTCTAAGTCGATTGTACAGTTATTCAAGTTTATCACCCGGTTAGTATATTCATTGAAAATAGCTATACACTATTTCACTGGTGTAAATCTCAAGAGAGGTATTCAATTACTGAGTGGTTCATTTGAGAGTGTGTCAAATTGGTTGAATTGGGGTTATTAAATCTGGTTTAAATAGTTCTGGTACAGTGAGTTGAGAGTTCTAGAGATATTCAAATTGATCACCAGATTAAAGCATTTGTTGATATTGCTGCAAATTAGAGCAGTAAGTTAGATCATTTTGAATTGGTTACAGAACTGCTAGTGTTGGCTAAATCTCTAGATGGTTGACTTGTTGTGGTGATTACAGCAGGGGGTAGTTTTAGAGTGGTTCAGCTTGGTTAGACAATTGTTAGTGAAAGCTAGATCTTGAGGGACTTTGAATTCGGAGTTGATAACACGTAGAAATCACTCTTGTTGGCAGTTAGACTTCCGTAAATTAAACCAGTGGCCCCCCCTTGGTTAGTCTTGGCTGGGGCTACATCTAAAGATATCCAAAAAATTTTGGGAAAATTCAACACTATCTCTGATGAAGAACCTTCGGGATGAAATTTGATCGACAAATTTCTCTTCACCTGTCGTTACCGCGTTTTTATGTAAGCTTTACTGTCATTTTTATGATCTGATTACTCCTTGAATGACTTTTTCTCTAAAACTGTGCTTGATGTCTTATAGAGATGGGTTTATCCTCCAATTCAGAGTTTCTGGCCTACAGTTAGTCTTGCCATTCGAGGTGTCTCTCTATACATCTACATACTTCACTACCCCTACTAACCCCCTCTCTTTGTTCGCCCAAGTCACCCAGTTCGGACTATAATGCACCACCTCCTGGTAGGCCGGCACCATATCCCCCCAGAAACACTCCACTTCCACTCGCATACCCCCCTCATCATCGATATCGGGCAACCACTCAAACCCAACAAGATACTCCTTGTTCCAGTCCAATTTATACAATTCTAGCTGGTTGATGCCATTGCGGTCCTTGTAGATGTAGTTGCCCTTCTCTCCGGAATATTCGTGAGAATTACTCCTACTACACGATAGACATTAATTTTTAATAAGCAAAAAACAGAGTAAATAAAGTTTACGCCCACTAAAAGTGTCTACTGAAACTCGGTCTCTATATCCTAAATACCTTTCTTTTCTCTTCTTTTTATACTAATTCCCGGCTCTCGATGAGTGCAAATTTTTCACCAATGTTGACCTAATACGCACGACTTATATTAATGGAATCTGAGTATCAGTGAACACTTGATAGTATATTAATCACTATGTGTGCGTATGTAGATATATACTTCCTCAACAGACCGATCCTTCGGAGGTCGTGTCTCCGTCTACACTCTGGGTGTAGATGTCCCTATATATCAAGGTGTTATTTCCCTGACACAAACGTCGCATAAACCAACAAGAATAATTTTATCACACCTTTATTTCCCCCCACCATGCCAGAAAACCTCCAAACAAGATTACATAACTCACTCGACGAGATATTGAAATCATCAGGATACATATTTGAGATAATCGACCAAAACAGAAAGCAAAGCAATGTGATAACTAGCCCCAACAACGAACTAATCCAAAAATCCATAACCCAACTGCTCAACGGCGAAATCCAAAACTTCCATGCTATTCTAGACCAAACAGTGTCGAAACTCAATGATGCAGAGTGGTGTCTCGGCGTTATGGTTGAAAAGAAAAAGAAACTTGACGAATTGAAAGTCAAAGAAGAAGCGGCAAGAAAGAAACGTGAAGAAGAGGCCAAGAAGAAGGAAGAAGAGGCCAAGAAGAAGGCAGAGGAGGCCAAGAAAGCAGAGGAAATCAAGAAGGCAGAGGAGGCAAAGAAAGTAGAGGAAGCAAAGAAAGCAGAGGAAGCAAAGAAGGCAGAGGAGGCCAAGAAAGCAGAAGAAAAGGCCAGAAAGAAAGCAGAGACCGCCCCACAAAAGTTTGACAACTTTGACGACTTTATTGGCTTTGACATCAACAACAATACCAACGACGAAGACATGTTGTCCAACATGGACTACGAGGACCTAAAATTGGACGACAAAGTACCTGCCACCACAGACAACAACTTGGACATGAACAACATACTTGAAAACGACGAGCTGATACTAGACGGGTTGAACATGACATTGCTCGACAATGGCGACCACGTAAACGAAGAGTTTGATGTAGACAGCTTTTTAAACCAGTTTGGTAATTAGGGGCTCTGTTCTACAAGACATATGCAGATAGTACAGGAATATGAAAAGAAATATTTTATATAGCTATATATTTCAAGTGTTTATTCTGTTCAACAAGTTCTAACCGTAGATACACCAAATCACCAAGTCAGACATTACTGAGCTAGATTAACGGGCCAACTACTTTAAATTGCAATCCGTTCGTTACTTGAGTCAGTCGACTCTACAACAATTATCCTGAGGTGGTTATTTTTTGGTGGAAATTTTGACCAATTTCTTAAACAAAAAGTCTTCAATCGTTTGATCAGCTTAAAACTTTTACAAAACACTCTTGTGATACCCAGCGTAAAAGTAAGATCTTGGGCAGTGACAGCTTTACTACTCTTGGTGTAGCTAACAGTCAAAACCCCTCTTCTAAACATTGTCACTACATTCTTATTAATTAGATTGCAAGTTACTATGCAAAAACTATATGTAGAGTAAATAAAAACAAAGAGGGGGCCTGTATAATAGATCACTCGAATATACCCCATGACAGTTGTGTGTCTAACTACACTCCTGATTAGAGTTCGCAAGAAATTGTGCTCCACACGACTATTCCAATTCGTAAAAAATCTGCCATTTGAAAAAAGCGCACCCCCTGTTCAAAAAAACCAACGAAAAAACAACACAACTTCTTCCATCCCCACCAGCAATGTCCATGTATCCCCAACGCACCCAGCACCAACAACGTTTGACAGAGTTGTTGGATGCAATCAAAACTGAATTCGACTACGCCTCAAACGAAGCAAGCAGTTTCAAAAAGGTCCAAGAAGATTATGACTCAAAGTACCAACAACAAGCTGCCGAAATGCAACAAATCCGCCAAACAGTGTATGACTTGGAGTTGGCCCATAGAAAAATCAAAGAGGCATACGAGGAAGAGATATTGAGGTTAAAGAACGAGTTGGACACTAGAGACAGGCAAATGAAGAATGGCTTCCAACAACAACAGCAACAGCAACAACAGCAACAACAACAGCAACAGCAACAACAGCAACAACAACAGCAACAGCAGCAACAACAGATTGTGGCACCACCTGCCGCCCCACC
>OJKS01000108.1_pt1 | contig 14429 bp, 15 predicted proteins | sample 1596761 | NCBI WGS metagenome assembly OJKS01 (sample SAMEA3904700, study PRJEB24821) | metagenome | biome: Builtin; feature: hospital; material: surface | place: USA | collected 2013-08-19 | reverse complement strand
GACACAACAACACCCTCCTAAGGGAAAGTGTTGCAACGACCCTCTGAACTCAAGCGTCCCACCCAGGTCTCGATCTATGAAGTCTTCCGCCCTCGTCTCCGGCCTCATCGCCGGTGTCATCCTTGGCCTCATGCTATGGCTGGGGTCCGGCATTTTCTGGCTCTTCCTGGTTGGCCTAGGCATTGGGGTCGCTGCAACCCCGCTCCTAAAACTGGCCGCCGATCCTTCTCGTTCGCGCAAGCGCCGCGATAGTTCCTTCCGCGACTAGGTCCGCACCACGCCGCTCCTCACGGCACCCGCATAAGTCAGGCACAAGTCTCACGCAATCCACTTATAAAATGCAGGACAAGTATAAAATATTCGCAGCAACCTTCCAGACAGGCTTAGTAGAAAAAGAAAGTCTTTATTAACAAGGGGAGCGCGGCGACGCGTTCCCCTCCGTCTTGAAGGAGAACGCTAGGTGTTAGCACCCTCGCGCATTGTAGGGCTCGATATAGCCCGCTCACTTGCGATTATCGGCATGATAGTTCTGCATATGGCCTCCTTGGTGTGGCACACCAAGGTCATTTTAAATGGCCTGCCCGCCGCACTATTCGCCGTTCTGGCCGGCGTCACGTTGATGCTTATGTCCCGCGATTTCACGGCGACGACGTTCCTGCGCATCATCGCGCGCGGCTGCATAGTTACGCTAGTCGGCTTGGCCCTGTTGCCCGTGGGAGGCGAGATTCAAGTCGTTCTCGTAGTCATCGGCCTCACGATGCTGCTGGTGTCCTGGATCCCGCCACTGCGCTGGTGGTGGAAGGTCCTCCTCCTTGCCGCGGCCACCGCCGCCGCGACCATAAAATATGCGCCGCTGACCCTTCCGCAGGTCTATCCGCTGCTGGCCTATGTTGCTTACTTCCTTGCCGGCATGCTGCTCTATGAGGTCTATATCCGCAGCACCCGTGCCGCTGCCCAGTGGGTGTCCACCGCCATCGCCGCCGTGGTCGCCGCCGCCGGCTTTTACTTCCGCTTTGCCCCGGACATGCCTGGCTGGCTGCGCTTTACCGGCCACACCGGCGTGCTGGGAGAGATTGTCCTATCCATCGCCGCCGCCGCCATCGTCCTGCACTTATGCCTGCTTATCGGTCGAGCGGTGCCTAAGCTGGCGTATCCCTTTGCTGCGTTGGGGGCGATGTCGCTAAGCATCTACATCCTGCATGTGCTCACCGCTTACTACTGGCAGAGCCACGTCTCCCTCCACAACACCGGGTGGGCCTGCGCGTTCATCGCCCTCTTCCTCGTCCTCGCAAGCCTATGGCGCCGCCTGATAGGGAAGGGGCCGGCCGAATGGGCCGTCGCTAAAACCATCGCCATCGTCGTTCCTGCCGGAAAGAAGGACTAATCATGCAGCACAAAATCTTCCCCGCCCTGCTTACCGCCGGCATCGTGGCATTGACCGCCACCCCTGCCAGCGCCCTCGAGTACGGCAAGCCGGCCCCAGACTCGGCGGAGTCTCGCACCGTGGCGCAGTTGAAAATCGGGCGCGTGGGCAGCTTTGGCGATTGCACCGGCACCCTCGTGGCCGCCCAGTGGGTGCTCACCGCCCGCCACTGCCTCGAGTCCGTCAACAATGAGGGCACGCAGGCCCGCATCAATGGCACCACCTACGACGCCGATTCGTGGGCGCTATCCCCGCTTTCCGACGCCGCCCTTCTCCACCTCACCACCCCCGTCGCCGACACCACCCCGGCCGAGATTTCCGCTCACGTGCCAGAACCTGGCCAGCGCGGCACGCTTTACGGCTGGAGCAGCAGTTCCTCCATGGCGCGCCGCGGCCAGCTGCCGCAGGCGGAGATGGAAGTGGCTGAGCTCCTCGGCGCCGGCCCTGCTGGCCCCGCTAGCTCCACCGAACCAGGCGACGCAGACGCCGCCACGGACGCTGGTGAGGATGCCGCTGGCGGAGAAAGCATTCCCGCGGCTGAGGCCATGCCGGGGCTCAGTGCACCAGAGGGGACAGAAAGCGTACCGGCCGGCGAAGCGATGCCGGGTGGGGCGCCAGATGGCCCGATGCCACTAATTGAAAGCGCCATCCTCGACGTACACTCCACCGGCCGGGCCGGCATGCAGGGCGGCGACTCCGGCGGTCCTTTCTTCGTAGACGGAAAGCTTGCCGGTTTGGCCACCGCGGGCACGGCGAATGGGGATCCGGACTTGCCCTCGCCAAGCGCGGCAATCACCACGCTGGCCGGCACCAAGGAGTGGATCGAGGGAGTAGTGAGCGGACGCGATAAGGAAGCGATTCTCACTGCGGCAACCACTCCCGAACCGCCGAAAACCCCGCAGACCAGCGCCGACCGCGCTTGGCTTTATGCCGGAATAGCAGCGCTAGGTCTTATTGCCGCCGCAGTAATATCCCGCATTCCCGGCCTACGGGGCCGCAAGGACTAGAAAATCTCGATGCGTCCACCCAGGGACTCGGACTGGCGTAGCTGCGCCACCCAGTTCGGACCGCCTGGGTGTAGGCGCAGCACCGGGCGGGAAGAAATCTTGATCGGGGAGACCGATTCCTTGCGCGCGCCGGAGCGGGCATCGATGCGGGTGCGGGCGCGGTAGCCGGCGTCGGTAAGCTCAGCGATGGAAGGCTCGGGGGAGTCGAGCTTCTCGCGGGCATCGTGCAGCAAGTCCAAGGCTTCGTCCAATGCTTCCACCAACGCCGGCGCATTGGTCTCGCACATCTGCTGCACCAGCTCCGGGTGCGTGCCGGCCACGCGGGTAGCGTCCTTGAAAGAACCGGCAGACAGGGACTGTGCCAGGATTCCGCCGTTATCGCCCACCACGGCGAGGATCTCCGCAAAGACGTGTGGCAGGTGGGAAATGCGCGCCACCGCGGCATCGTGATTAGCCACGCGGATAGGAACCGCCTCTGCGTGCACCATCTGGGTCATGCGCACGACCTCGGTGAAGGTCTCAATCCACTGCTTCGGAATCTTTTCCCCGCGCGCCTCACACTCGGCGGCGTAGTCATAGGTAATGCCCCACGCCGCGCGGCGGAAGAGGTCCTTCTGCGAGTTATCCCAACCGGATTGGGACGTGCCCGCCATCGGGTGGCCGCCCACGTAGCGCGACTCCATTCCGCGCTCCAGTACCTGCTGGCGTACGGCCGTCTTAACGGAAACGACGTCCGTAATACCGCAGCTCGGCGCGTGCTCCTGAATGGCGTCGAGCACCTCGCCCACCGCGCCCATAGGCACGGCTATGACAATGAGCGCGTTCTCCGTCTCCGCGCGGGTCAAAATCGTCGGAAGATCATCGGTGACGTCAAAACCCTGCTTTACTGCAGTGCGGGCGCCAGAAGTGGAGTGGTTGTATCCAAAAACGGGGTGATTGTATCCGGCGAGATCGCGCAGCAAAGAGCCGCCGATGAGGCCGAGGCCAATAATGCAGATAGGGCGTTGAACATCTTGAGAACTCACGATGACAATTGTGGCACAACACGACTAATCTCACGAGGTATGAGCAACGAAAATTACTCCTTCGCAGTAACCGTCGCCCGCAACGCGGGTCAGTGGCTGGTGCGCAGCTTCAACGATGACTTTGAGGATCCGCAGACCTCCATCAATGCGGTGCGCAGCCTGCGTTCCGAGGGCGCTGCGTTCGCGCTGCTGTGCGTGGAGGATGCCTATTTTATTGCCGTGCGCCCAGTGCCGGGCGGGGTAAAGATGCTCATCTCGGACGCCACCTATGGTGTCGACGATGACTTCGCCGCCGATTTCATGGATATCAACGATCATGAAATCCCGGATGTGGACCCCGAAGAGGCCGATCCTTATGGCGAGGGCGATTTCGATATCTTCGCTGACCTTGGTCTATCCGAGGACCAGGTGGGCTACATCATTGACAATGATGAGGACTGGCCTTCCGATATGTTGCTGCGCATCGCCGGCGAGCTCGGCTTTGGCGATGAGTTGGAAGACGTCATTGATAACGCCTGAGCCCTTGCTGCGCGCTGAGGCTCGGATGCGCCGCGCCCTCGACGTCGCCAAGCGTACGCCGGCCGGCGACGTCCCCGTGGGTGCGGTACTGTACGACGCCGCTGGAACCGAACTTGCCACCGGCGTCAACCGCCGCGAAGAGCTTGCGGACCCCACCGCCCACGCCGAGGTCGAGGCCATTCGCCAGGCCGTCCGCGTGCACGGCGATGGCTGGCGGCTTTCCGGCTGCGAACTCGTTGTCACCCTGGAACCTTGCGCCATGTGCGCCGGTGCGCTGCAGGCCGCGCGGGTGTCTTCCGTGGTCTTCGGCGCCTTTGAGCCCAAGACGGGCGCGTGCGGCTCGCTTATCGATGTCCTCCGTGCCCCCACCGCCCCCTTTACCCCGCAGGTCCGCGGCGGCGTCCTCGAAGGCGAGTGCGCTGGGTTGCTCCGAAACTTCTTCGACGGCCTGCGCTAAACGTGCGTACACTGGTGGTCATACAACAACTGTCTACTCAAAGGAGTGATTATGGGCGATTTGGAAAACAAGAAGGATGGCCTCGTAGGCAAGGCAAAGGAAGCCTACGGCGAAGCTACCGACAACAAGGACGTAGCTAACGAGGGCAAGGCCGACCAGGTCACCTCCGAGGCTAAGGACAAGCTGTCTGACGCCGCTGAAGGCATCAAGGACAAGGCCAACGAGGTTATCGGTGGCCTGAAGGACGACTAATCCTCGTCCCTCGTTTCCGCATCTCGCTGCGCTGGCACCCCGCCGGCGCAGCGATTTTGTCGCTCGGGCCTACTCCCGTAATCTGGAACGCGGTGGCGTGTCCGAGCGGCCGAAGGTGATCGCCTCGAAAGCGATTGTTGGGTAACCCCCAACCGCGGGTTCAAATCCCGCCGCCACCGCACTTGTCATGAGTCGCGACATGTTTGACAGATGAGTCGCGACATCGTTGACAAACCGGCATCTCAGTTGCTTTTTGTTCTGGGGTGCCGGTTTCTTCGATCAGACGAACCTTTCAAGCACTCATCGTTCCGAGCAGCAGCGCCAAGTCGCCGCAATGAGCACTTACGATTGGCGGCCGGAGCCCACCCCTCTCAGACTCTAAAAGGTGCCTTAGGTGCTGCGTGGCCTCGCTTTGTATCGACGCCACCGGGCTGCAGTATTGATGGCGTACAGCTTTGACTATGGCCATATTGCGGTTGGGACTATTCGTAGTGTCAAACATGTCCCGACTCACCAGTCAAGCATCACCCGACACGGTAAGGTAGCCCTAAGCGTCAAATATGTCGCGGCTGATCTGTCAAGCATCACGACGATTCCCTCAGGCACAGACTGTCAAATATGTCATGAATTCAGACAGCGGGCACGGTGGAGGCGGGGGCGGCGTAAAGCATGTCCAAGTCGTACTCGACGCTGGTGGACATGTATGACCCGGGCGACGCGTTTCTGTACTCGGAGCTGGTGAAGGTGCATCCGCACGTGTTGGCTTGCCGGCTGTTTGCGGTCAAAAACTATGTGTTGCGCTTCACTCAACTCGCCTTTATTCTTAGCAAACCAATTAGTTCAGGCTCGCGGAGCCTAGTCGGCAATTCTTGGAGGTACTGATGACTTCTTCAATAACGTTGATCTCGCATGAAGGTGCTCAGTTCGCTTCACCGTATGGCGAAGGCATGATTCGTTTCGGTGACAGTGCTGAGCAGGTGGTAGCGGTTCTCGGGGAACCGGAGAACCACCGGAGCGAAAGCACCTTGTACTACTCCCAATCAAATATTCAGGTTCATTTCGGTGACAACGGTGTCGAATTCATCGAGATTGCCACCAACCCTGAAAAAGACGGTGTCACGGTGGAATGGGAAGGCCATAACCTCTCCCACATGAACGCGATCGAGTGCGCCGAGCTGTTGAAGGGGCTCAACGACGGGGCTCGGCTTGACGATGAGCGAGCTCCAGAGGCTTATGCTTTCGAGAAACTGGGGCTTTCCGTATGGCAACCGTACGCGCTTGCTGATGCTCGCGAGGAACTCGAGGAAGAGCGAGCTGGGGGCGCCGAGGGTGACGAACTTGAGTACTTTGAAGAAGAAGTCAAGATGGCAGAGTGCTTTGACGCGATCGGCCTGGGTTCTCGCGACTACATGAACGAGTACTTCTAGGCCGCTTTTCTCCAGGCCCACGTCCCGCTCCATGGAGGACGGCCAGCGAGAGCGTACGAAATTGTTGCCTCACCTAAGGTCGACACATGATTCCAGTGCGGGAACCCGATCTTGTGCTCGAGCGCCTCTTGTAACTCGTCAAGCGAAATGAGCGATCACAAGTCGTTGGTGTTGAGCTCGCGTCAGTACACGTGCTCGAGAACCGCAATCCGGCGATCCAACAGCAGTGAACGATGCGAACGCAGCGTGTTGATGAGCTCGTTAACAGCGGCCGGGATTTCTTTCGCCCGATCGATCCGGGATCCGGGGGAGGGGGACTGGCTGGCCGCCAGCTGTGAAAACTGGGACGCAGGTGGCTTCGTGATAGGGGATTGTGGGGTATGGCCACTACACTAGGGCAAAGTTCAACCCGTCCCCCACGCGAATGCGAAGGTACATCTACCCGTGGCTAAACTGCTTTATCGTCTTGGGCGCTGGTCTTTCCTCCATAAGTGGAAGGTCATCGTGGCATGGCTGCTGCTGCTCGCCGCCGTCGGCGGTGCCGCCGCCTTGCTGATGAAACCGATGACGAGCGAGTTCTCCATCAAGGGCACCCCGTCCATCGACGCCACCTACAAGACCATGGACCTCTTCCCAGAGGGCGGAAACCCTGCAAACTCGCCCTCGGTCAACGTGGTTTTCAAGGCCCCAGACGGCCAGAAGCTTTCTGATCCCGCAAACCGCGAGGCCATCGACGCCACCATCTCCTATCTCGAGGACAACCTAGAGATGGGCGATACCACCCGCTTTGGCAACCCGCTTGAGGTCTCGCCTCGCCTGCAGGACCAGGTGATTCATCAGTTCACGGACATGGGGCTGCCGGAAGCATCCGCCCGCGCGGACGCGGATAACCTCGCCATGGTCAATGATGACGAGACCATTGCCTATACAACCTTTAATTTTGACGCCGAGTCGCCCTATAGCGTGGAGCAAGCTGATAAGGATACCGTCACCGAGGCAATGAACATTGCCCGTGACCGCGGCCTCACCGTAGAGGGCAATGGTGCCGGCTTCGGCGATGAAATCGCGGTCAATTCCACCTCTGAGATCATCGGCCTCGGCGTTGCCTTCATCGTGCTCATCTTTACCTTCGGCTCCCTGGTGGCCTCGGGTATGCCTTTGGTGTCCGCCGTCATTGGCGTGGGACTAGGCGCGCTGGGCATGCTCATTGCCACCCACTGGATTGAGCTCAACAATATGACTCCGGTCCTGGCCATCATGATTGGCTTAGCCGTGGGCATCGACTACGCACTGTTCATTCTTTCGCGCTACCGTGCCGAGCGCCGCCGCATGGACGGGCCCGATGCCGCAGGCATGGCGGTGGGAACCGCCGGCTCCTCCGTGGTCTTTGCCGGCGCGACCGTCTTTACCGCGCTCTTCGCGCTCCTCATTGCGCGCATCGGCTTCCTGACGGCCATGGGCTTGGCCGCCGCCGGCACCGTCGCCATCGCCGTATTGGTCTCGCTTACGCTCATCCCCGCGATGCTTGGTCTGCTGGGTGATAAGGCCTTCAACGGCCGCATCCCCGGCGTGGCCGGCAACCCGACCCGCAAGGGCAAGCGCCGCCGTGGTCCCACCATGGGCAACCGCTGGGTACGCCTGGTCCAGAAGGTCCCCGGCCTGGCCATGGCGCTGGTTGTGCTCTCCCTAGGCGCGATGACCGCGCCGGTGCTCCACATGGAACTCGCCCTTCCAGCCGATACCACCTCCAATCCCGATACCACCCAGCGCAAGGCCGCCGACATCATGTCCGAGGGCTTCGGCCCCGGCGTCAACGGCCCCTTCCTCGCCGTGGTCGATGCCCATACGGTCAACGCAGATGCCGGCGCCCTCGCCCCGCTTGTCGACGCCCAATCCCAGCCCGAACCAGCCCCCGCACCAGACGCGGAGGCCGCGCCCGAGGGCGCTGCACCAGAGGACGGTGCGCCGCAGGATTTTGCACCGCAGGACGCAGCCCCTGAGCAGCTGCAGCCGGACCAGCCCGAGGCCGAGGCCGAGCCGGAAATCGCCCCGGCCGCCGAGGTAGTAGACACCTCCGCAGACGCTGCGGACAATTCCTCGCCGGAGGATAAGGCCGCGCTCGCGTCCTTCCTGTACACCGCGGACCAGCTCAAGGGGCTGGGCGGCGTGAAGCACGCGCAGATCGTCGGCCTGAGCCAGGACCAGCGCGCCGCGCAGATCATGGTCACCCCAGAAACCGCGCCGACGGACGCCGCGACGGTCAACGTCGCGCACGCGCTGCGCTCGGCCACCAGCGAGATCGAAGACGCCACCGGTACTGACATCGGCTTGACCGGCCTGACCGCCGTGCAGCTCGATATCACGGAGCGCCTCGAGGAAGCCATGGCGCCGTACCTGGCCATCGTCGTGGGCTTGGCCATCGTGCTATTGCTGTTGGTCTTCCGCTCCATCCTGGTGCCGCTGGTTGCGGGCCTGGGCTTCCTGCTGTCCGTCGGCGGCGCCTTCGGCCTGACCGTCCTGGTCTGGCAGGAAGGCCTGTGGAACCTGGTTCCCGCGCCGGGCCCGCTGATTTCCTTCATGCCCATCTTCCTTATCGGCGTGACCTTCGGCCTTGCGATGGATTACCAGGTCTTCCTCGTCACCCGCATGCGCGAGCACATTTCTCGCCACCCGGAGGGCACCGGCGGGCGATATAACGCCGTCGACGAGGCCACCATCACCGGCTTTACCCAAGGCGCCCGCGTGGTGACGGCCGCGGCCATTATTATGATTTCGGTTTTCGTGGCCTTTATTAATCAGCCGCTGCCCTTCATCCAGATCTTCGGCTTTGCCTTGGCCGCCGGCGTGCTTTTCGACGCCTTCTTTATCCGCATGACCCTCGTCCCCGCCACCATGTTCCTCATGGGCCGCGCGACGTGGTGGATGCCGAAGTGGCTGGCGAAGATTCTGCCCACCCTGGATATCGAAGGCACCGCCCTGGAAGAAGAATGGGAAGCTAAACACGCCACCCCAGCCCCAACCCCTAGCCCTGCACACAAGGAAGAAGAATAATCATGGACTTGAGTTTCGACGTCGGCAAGCGCCTGCCCGAAGGCCCCGGTAAGCACGGCCGCAGCGGTGTCATCCACACCCCGCACGGTGATATTAAGACCCCCGCCTTCATCCCGGTGGCCACCAAAGCCACGGTCAAGACGCTTACCCCGGAACAAATTCGCTCTACCGGTGCGCAGGCCATCTTGTCGAATGCGTACCACCTCTACCTGCAGCCGGGCCACGACATCGTGGATGAGGCCGGCGGCGTGGCCGAGTTTGAAAACTGGCATGGCCCGACCTACACCGACTCCGGCGGATTCCAGGTCATGTCTCTCGGCGTAGGCTTCAAAAAGGTCCTTGCGATGGACATTGCGGATCTTAGCGATAAGGACATCCGCGCCGCCAAAAAGGAACGCATGGCGCAGGTGGACGAGGATGGCGTGGATTTTAAATCCGTCATCGACGGCTCCAAGCACCGCTTTACCCCCGAGAAGTCCATGCAGATTCAGCACGGGCTGGGCGCAGACATCATGTTTGCCTTCGACGAGCTGACCACGCTCGTTGATACGCGCACTTACCAGGAAGAATCGGTCGCGCGCACGCACCGCTGGGCCAAGCGCTGCCTGGATGAGCACGATCGCCTCACCCGCGAGCGCGCCCACCGCCCAAAGCAGTCGCTGTGGGGCGTTGTTCAAGGCGCGCAGTACGAGGACCTGCGCCGCCAGGCCACCCGCGGCCTGCTCGACCTCGACCGCGCCGCCCGCGAGGACGGCAAGCGCGGCTTCGGCGGCTTCGGCATCGGCGGCGCGCTGGAAAAGGAAAACCTGGGCACCATTGTCGGCTGGGTCTGCGATGAGCTACCCGAGGACAAGCCGCGCCACCTGCTCGGCATCTCCGAGCCGGACGATATCTTCACCGCCGTCGAGGCCGGCGCCGATACCTTCGACTGCGTGGCGCCCACCCGCTTGGCGCGCCGCGGCGGCGTCTACACCTTGGATGGCCGCATGAACCTCACCAATGCGCGCTTCAAGCGGGATTTTGCCGGCGTGGACGAGGAGTTCGGCGGCTACGTATCCGAGAATTACTCCCGCGCCTACCTGCACCACTTGCTCAAGGCGAAGGAATTCCTTGCCGGCACGCTGTGCACCATCCACAACGTGGAATTCATGATTCGGCTGGTGGATAATATCCGCGCCGCCATCGACGGCGGCTACTACGAGGCCTACCGCGATGAATTCCTCGGCCGCTACTATGCCGGCAAGTAATCCTCGCGCTTTTTCACCCATTTGATGACCGCGGCCGTCACCGGCAGCATGACGGCCTCCATCAGGGTCTTCCACACGAAGCCCACGATGACGTAGTTAATAAACCCGCCCACGGTGTCCACGCCGATGACCGGCGCGGCGATGGCGCAAAACAACAGCGTATCGCCGAATTCGCCCACCACGGTGGAGGCGATGAGGCGCGCAAAGAGGCCCTTTTCGCCGGAGCGCTTCTTCATCGCGGTCAGCGTCCAGGCGTTGAGGAGCTGGCCCACTAGGTAGCCGGCCAGCGAGGCGAGCAGAATCTGCGGCATCAGGCCGAGCGTGGCGGCGAAGGCCTCTTGGCCCTCGTAGAAGTCGGCCGCCGGCAGCCAGATGGCGATATAGAAGCACACGGCCGCCAGGATGGCCATCGCAAAGCCGATGTAGACCGCGCGTCGGGTGGATTTGAAGCCATAGCACTCCGAGAGCACGTCGCCGACGATATAGGCCAGTGGGAAGAGGAAGAAGGCGCCGTCGGTGACCAGCGGGCCGAGCTGGACGCCCTTGGTGGCGTTGATATTAGAAATCAGGAAGGTCACCACAAACACGGTGACCAGCCAGGGGTAGAGGGTGGAGCGGACGGGAATGAAGCGCACCTCAGCGCCGTTCGATTTTTCCATGCCCGCCATTGTGCCAGCCCGTAGACTATGGGCATGAATTCCGCGACCACCGGCGCCGGCCGTTACGCTCCAAGCCCCTCGGGCGATCTGCACTTTGGAAACCTCCGCACGGCGCTTCTGGCGTGGCTTTTCGCCCGGTCGACGGGCAGGCGCTTTGTGGTGCGCGTGGAGGACATCGATAAGCAGCGCTCCTCCCAGGAATCGGCCGAGCGCCAGCTGGCGGATCTGCGCGCGCTCGGGCTGGACTGGGACGGCGAGGTCATCTACCAGCACGATCGCGACGCCGCCTATGAGCAGGCCCTGGCCCAGCTGCCCACCTACGAGTGCTATTGCTCCCGCAAGGATATCCGTGAGGCCTCCCGCGCCCCGCACGCCATTCCCGGCCAGTACCCGGGCACCTGCCGCAACCTCACCGAGGACCAGCGTGCGGCCAAGCGCGCCGAGCTTGCGGCCCAGAATCGCCAGCCCGCCCTTCGCCTGCTTGCCGACGTCCCCACATTCACCATCCACGACGCCCTCCACGGCACCTATACGGGCGACGTCGATGACTTCATCCTGCGCCGCGGCGGCCAAGACACCGGCTGGGCCTATAACTTGGCCGTCGTCGTCGATGATGCCTACCAAGGCATCGACCAAGTGGTCCGCGGTGATGATCTGCTCTCCTCCGCGCCGCGCCAGGCCTACCTCGCCTCGCTGCTCGGCATCGAACCGCCGGAGTATATCCACGTCCCGCTCGTGCTCAATGCATCCGGCGAGCGCCTGGCCAAACGCGATGGGGCGGTGACCATGCGGGAGATGGGAGAGGAGGGGGACGTCGTCAAGCAGCTGGCGGCCTCGCTGGGGTACGAGGCTCACAGTGCCGCGGAGTTGCTCGCGCAATTCGCGCCCGATCGACTCAGCCCTGAGCCTTATATCTGGCGGGGGTAAAATCTGGGCCCATGGAAGTTCTACTGGTGCTCATTGGGCTCATGCTGCTGACCGTGTTCGTCGTCGCCATCGGTGACAAGATTGGGCTGCCGTGGCCGGCCCTGCTGACGATCATCACCGCCTGCGCCGTCTTCGTGCCCGGCCTGCCACAGTTCGAACCGCCCACCGAGCTCATCCTGCCCATCTTCCTGCCGCCGCTGCTGTGGGCGCTGGCCCGGCGCACCTCGTGGGGCGTTATCCGCGAACAATGGGTCACCATCTTGAGCCTGTCCGTGCTGCTGGTGGTCGCCACCACGCTGGCCGTTGGCTTCACGGCCTATGCCTTCCTGCCCGGCATCAGTCTGGCCGCGGCCATCCTCATCGGTGCGGCCATCGCCCCGCCGGACCCCGTCGCCGTTGACGCCGTGGCCGAACCCGCCGGCATTCCGCGCCGCATCATCACCACCTTGCAGACCGAGGGCTTGTTTAACGACGCCGCCTCCATCGTCGCCTTCAATCTCGCGCTGACGGCCGTGACCCAAGGCGATGAGCTTTCCTTCGGCGGCGGCGTGCTCAACTTCTTCTACTCCGCATTCGTCGCGGGCGGCCTCGGCTGGGTCGTCGGCCGGCTGGTGGCGCTGTTTATCACCCACGTCCATGACGTCACCGCGCGCAACGCGCTGACCTGGGTGACGCCGTTTGCGGTCTACCTCATCTCGGAGGAACTCGGCGCCTCCGGCGTTATCGCCGTGGTCATCGCGGCCGTGGAGCTTAATTCCCGCGCCGATATCCAGGCCGAGGACCGCCTGTCCGGCCAGTCCTTCTGGGAGACCATCGAGCTGCTCTTTACCGGCGTGGCCTTCGGGCTCATTGGCTTGACGGTCAATACCGCCATCGGTGAAGTGGGCTCGGACCTGTGGCACTCCGTGGTGGTGGGCGTCATCTTGTCCCTTGTGGCCTTCGTCGTCCGCTTGGCGTGGATGTACATCTATTACCGCATCAACGTCTCCCGCGGCCGCCCGCGCGTGGCGCCGCTGCGCCTGCAGGAGGTGCTGCTGATGACGTGGTCCGGCATGCGCGGCCTCGTCACCTTGGCGCTGGTTTTGTCCATCCCGGCCGGCGTGTTCAGCTTCCACCACGAGCTTGCCGTTATCGCACTGACCGTCTTGCTGGCCACGATGGTGGTGCCCGGCCTGCTGCTGCCGTGGCTGATGGAGCGCCTCGACCTCACGGAGGCCTCCCAGATTGCCAGCGATAAGATGCGCGCCGCCGTGGTGGGCCGCGCGCGTGCGGCCAGCATCGAGGCCCTGTCGCACTTCCGGCCGGACGGCCACATTACTGCCGACGCCGAGAAGGTCGACCCCGAAGTTTCTGCCAACGTGATTCAGTGGTTCGAGGACCGGCTGGGCGATGGCGGGGACGTATCCGATGACTCCCGCAAGCAGCGCGCCTGGCAGGCCCGCCACGTGGCCCTGGAAGCCCGCCGGACGGCCCTAGGGGCAGCGCAAGAAGAGTTGCTTCGCTTGCGCGGCGATCGCGCCTATAACCCGGCCATTGTGGACGAGGTGCTCGAGGAAATTGACCGCATGGTCCTAGGCACCAAGCGCCACTAGGCTGGGCGGCATGGATCCCTTCGATTATGCGCAGCTTGAGGACGCGCTGGATTACCTCTACGACTTCCTCGACCAGGACCTAGCGGACCGCGTGCGCGCCGAGCGCGAATATGTCCCGGCCGGGCTGGAGGGCCTGCTTGCCGACGACTCCCTCGACGACTACGTCTGGCTCTGGATTAAAGACCCAGGCCCGAATGGCTTCCGGCAATACCTGCGCGATGGGGGATATTCCGAGGCCGAGGTCTCCCAGGCTTTCCTCTGGGCGCGCACTGAGTGGGGCATGGACACCCCGCCGCACGTCGCGTGGCTAAAAGAAGACGGCTACGAACCGCCGGTCATCGATTAGCGGCTAGCGCGGCGTCGGCTAGCGCGGCCGAGCGCCCGCCCGCGCCGAGCAGATATAGAGGATTCTTCCGCACCCGGTTTGAACTGGACTTTTGTGAAGTTTTTCTAAAAAGGGATCCCAGGAGGGATATTAGGTGGCTTGGTATGTCGTTTCCTGACGTCCTTCTTGTTGCTTGATTTCGGGGTATTTACGAGACGCAAAACTTTTCTGCGCCGTCGAAGTTCTATACCGGTAGCGTTAAGAGTAGTCCACCTAATGTTGAAAGTACTAGGAGATGAGCAAGCCAAAGGAGCAACGCTACGTCCACAAGCCAATTGAAAAGTTCGGTTTCGTTGTAGATGTCGGCTACTACAAGCCAAATGGAGAATGGGTTCCTGCGCCTCGGATCAAGGGGTTCATGAATTCTGGTGGTCCACTCTCAGGACCTCGTTGGGGTTATGACAGGTCAAGTCCTGGGTAGTGGTGTATCTGTTTTCGAATCTGGGGTTAGTTTCATG
>OJKS01000105.1_pt1 | contig 15189 bp, 14 predicted proteins | sample 1596761 | NCBI WGS metagenome assembly OJKS01 (sample SAMEA3904700, study PRJEB24821) | metagenome | biome: Builtin; feature: hospital; material: surface | place: USA | collected 2013-08-19 | reverse complement strand
TCTGCGATTGGCGGCGTACCCTTCGACCGACTCAACAACGTCCCTGGACATCACATCTAGGTGCCACGTCTCCATTAGCTTTTCCCTTTCTTAGAGCCCACCACGGCGCCCAGCCTGCTCGCGGCCCATGCCAGGAAAACAAATACGGGGAGGTATATCCAGGTGCCCTCGTTGAAGTAGAGGGACATGGCGGCAAAATAGGCCAACCCTGCCACACAGAAGCTGGTCCAGGAGGCGCGGAAAGTGGCGCCGTCGGCAAGAGCAATGACCACCGTCAGCACGGCCATGAGGATGAGCAGAACTACGCCGGAGACTAGGTGATAGACCGCGGGCGGAAGGCCAACAAAGACCGCGGCCATGGCGATGGGCGCCCACCACTGCCACCACACGCGGGCGGGCTCGTCCTTTGCTTCTGCTTCTTCCGCTAGCTCCTCAAACACGCACCCAACCTATCACAGGGCTTGGCAGAACTTATGGGGGAGAAATCCTCCCCGTGGTCGGCCTAATCCTCCCCGGGGAGGATACCGCGATGAGCAGGGCATACCTAGCGTTGAGTGTATGAAAAGCACACCACTCATCCTCGCGGCGGGCGTGGTATTTGGCGCCATCTATGGCACCAATGCACTCCTGCCAGACTTTTATGACAACCCTACCTCTGAGGTGCAGGTCGGCTCGGCCCGCATCCCCGGATTATCCTGCACGGAAGAAGATGGCTCCACCAGCAGTGAACCACGCTGGGACTGTGACGGCACCCAGATCCGCGCTAAAGAAGTCGGCGTACAGGACAAAGACCAAGCCACCCGCCGGTACCTCCGGGCAATGGGTGAGAGCACGGCCATGCCAGAAGGAGACATCGACCGCGACGGGGATAAGCGCACGCTTAGCGATGGCGACCTCGTAGCCATCAGCATCGAGGGAGATGGCCCCACCACGTTCCTCTCCTTGCGTGGACCGCGCGCTGCAGAACTTGCCCAGGAGGTAGAAAAGGCATGAAGAATCTGTACTGGCTATCTATCGCTTTCGGCCTGGTGGTCTCCGGCTTCTTTTTGGCTGGTCGTCGGTTTACCGAGGTTGGCCTCCTCGGCGCGCTCATCTGCGCTGGCCTGACGCTTGGATTGGGATTCTGGTGGTTTAGGCCGCGACCAGTGTGGCAGGGCATCCTGTGGGGCGCGCTCGCCCAGCCGGTGGTGGTAAGCCTCAACGACCAGATGGTGGGAATTTCAAACAAGCTGGGGCTTGCCTACCTAGACGCGGCTTTTTACTCACCGCTTCCAGAAGAAACCATCAAGCTCCTCGGCGTTGTCATTATCGTTGCAGCCTTTAAGAACGTGCGGCATCCCTACCAAGCCGCCGCGATCGGCATGGCCGTAGGCCTTGGTTTTGATGCCATGGAAAATGTGCCGTTCATCCTCCACGCGGCCATCGATAACTTGGACGGCGACCTCTGGGGCGTCATCATTACCGGTATCGGACGATTCTTCGTTGGCGCCTTTAGCCATGCACTGTATACGGGGGGTTGCGGCATGGGGCGTCGGCAAGCTCTATGCGGGCGCGCGCCACGGGTACTGGCAGGTGGCCGGATTCTGGCTGGCCGGTATCGCCCTACATACCTTGTTCAATGGCTCGACCATGATTGCAGGTGAGTGGCCGGCGACCATCCTCGTTATCGCCCTCATCACGTGGGCGCTTATTATCTGGGGCCTGCGATTCATGCGCAAGCAAGATAGGAAATATGCGGCACAAAGCAGCGAAAATGTCCTATCCACTAAAGATCCGGAATATAGCTCCTGAGCTGGCTCAATGCGAAGAAAAAGGCTCGTGTCCGAGGGGTGTTATAAGGTGTGAATCGTACACAAGTTCACACGATAATTTAGGTACGATGCGCCATGGAAGAACCCTACTTTTCCACGACCAACACCACCGACCCCACCACACGCTTAGCCTTTGAGATGCGAAAGGCGGAGTACGAGTTCTGGGTAAACCAAGTCCCAGAACTCGATTCTGATTTCGAATTAGTTACCCAATCCCTCTACCGCACCACCGGAGTTAATGAAGGGCGGATCGGCCATATCCTCATGGCGCTGCACCGCTTGGAAGAGCTGCCCGAGCTCCAAGCGCTGCAGCACCGCCTCTATCACTTGGACCTCGACCGGATTATTGCCATCAATAAGTCCCTCAACCGCTTGGGCAATCCGACGCCAGAGGTGGTGGCGCGCATCGATGAGCAGCTCACCGCTTACCTCACCCCTACCCGGCCCAACCAGGCCATGCGCACACAGGCGCAGATCAAGCGCAAGCTCAACGAGCTCATCAACCTCGCCGATGACACGCTAGCCGTCACCCAGGGCCCTACACAGCCGCGCTACACCATGGAAAATTGGGGCGATAACACCTCGGCGGTGACTTTGAGTGCGGACCCGGCGGTTATCGCGAGCGTCGATAAGTGCGTCCGGCAGACCGCGCTGGAGCTAGATTGCTCGCTTGCCGACGCCGCCGTTGCACTCCTCACCGGCCGCACCCAAGCCCCCGAGATCATCCTCAACGCCTACAAGGCCACCGACGTGCCCAATTCCCCGGCGTTTATCGAATCCGTGGGCTGGCTCGACCCGGCGCGCTCCAATGCGCTGCCCTACACCAAAATCCGGGAGATGGACCCTAACCACGAGGTCAAGGGCTATGTTACTCCCGCCGCCATGGCTGCGTACCTGGAAGGCGTCGATGGCACCTGCCGCTACCCCGGCTGCAACCGCCCGGCATCTGCCTGCCAGAAGGATCACCGCATCAACCACACGGACGGCGGGCCGACCACGCCGGCAAACCTCGCCTGCTTATGCCAGCACCACCACAACATAAAGACCGATGGCCGCGCTTTTTATGTCATGGACCCACACACGCGCGACATCATCTGGCTTTTTGAGGACGGCACCTGGACCACCACCGAACCCTCCGGCCCGCTGGCGCAGAAGAACAAGAACTGGGTGCAGACCTTCGCCCAAACCATGACTGCCCACCGCGCCCGAGCATATGAAGAGGCCCAAGAGCTCATGCGCCAGCAGAAAACCACCCCTAGGGAGGAGGAATAAAACCGCCAGCTTCCCTACAGTGGCTGGCATGACGCAAAATTTATTCGCACTTGACGAGCTCGTAATTACCCAAACCAAGTCCTTCCTCAACGATCAGTTCATGATCACCGATCTAGACGGCACTCCTGTGGGCACTATCCTGCAATCCACCAGTCTCAAAGACATGGTGTTTAAATCCTCTCGCAGCTTGGAGGTTGCCATCACGGATGCTGAAGGCAACCCGCTACAGACGGTCATGACGATTTCGGACCCGCCGAATTTTCTGCGGGATACCTATGAGGTGCACTTGCCGGGAATCGAAAAGCCCATGGCCGTCATTACCAAGCGTTTCTCCATGCTCAAGACAAAGTTGGACTTGACCATGGAGGGCTTTGCCGACGTCGAAATTCACGGCGACTTCTGGGATTGGAACCTTTCCATCACTTCAGAAGATCGCCTGCTTGCTGACGTCTCTAACGAATGGACTGGCATGGGTAATTTCTTCATGGGCAAAAACACGTATCGCCTGCGCATCACGCCGGGCCTCAATGAGCAACATCACGCCGCCATCATCGGCGCCGTGATGAGCATGGATATGCTGCGCACTAAGCAGAAGAACAGCGACTAGAAGGTGTTGTTGCAAAGTTGGGCGGAGAGCAGCGAAGACTCAGTTTCTCATTCCCTGATGGCCGCTGCGTGTGGGCGTTGTTAGGCCGTCTCGAAGACCCGGTTGACGATCACCGCGTCCGGGGTCGGTTGCCCGTAGGCAAACATCACACCTTGCCCTTTCCGCAATGAGTACATCGCCTCCATCCCTTTCGGCCCGAGGATCCGCTTCAGCCGACCATGGTCGCCTTCCAGGATGTGGTTGAGGTATTTCACCTGCCGGTGTTCCACTGTTGGCGGGCAGATTCCCTCTGACTTCAACTCGGCGATTGCCCTAGCTAGGGAGGGTGCTTTATCGCCGTTGATCACTCTGGGATACTCGGCTGACGCATTGGATCTGACGGCCTTGGCCAGGAGACACTTCGCTGCGGCCACGTTCCGCTTCGGAGAGAGGTAAAAGTCCAGGTTCTGGCCACCGGCGGTGATCGCCCGATAGAGGCCTCATCCACCCGCCAGGAACTGGCCTGCCAGTCAGGTACCTGCCGGTACCACCGTGTTTGCTCGTCCAGCTCAGGGGCGTATTTCTGGACCAGCGATAGATCGTGGTGTGATCGACCAGCACGCCCCGCTGAAGTCATCATTTCCGCCAGAGCGCGGTAGCTCACCCCGTAGCGGCAGTACCACCCACTGCCCACAGAATAATGTCACGGGGAAATGACGACCGGGGAAGATACCCATGGCTGTGACTATTTCACGTCACTCTTCCTACTGCCCCAACTTTCCAACAGCACCTTTCAGGGTCATATGGGGGCAGTGGAGAGAAGTGGTGGATCAGTGGACGGCGGTGGATGCCGAAGTAGGCGTGGCGTGTTCCTCTTTCGACTCGGTCGGAGCCAGGTGAGCCGGATCCAGATCAATGCGGCGCAACAGCTGGGCGTTCAGGGCCACCACGATGGTCGAGGCAGACATCAAGATCGCGCCCACGGCCGGGGACAGCACGAACCCGATCGAGGCGAGCACTCCGGCGGCCAGCGGCACAGCGAGGATGTTGTAGCCAGAGGCCCAGATCAGGTTCTGGATCATCTTGCGGTAGCTGGCCTGGGACAGCTCAATCATCGACAGCACTGCCCGCGGGTCATCACTGGCTAGGACCACCCCGGCAGATTCCATGGCCACATCCGTGCCGGCACCGATGGCGATACCGACGTCCGCGCGGGTCAGAGCGGGGGCGTCATTGACACCGTCACCGACCATGGCCACGCTCAAACCCCGGTCCTGCAGCTGCGTGACCTTGGTGTCTTTGTCCTGGGGCAGGACCTCGGCGAAGACCTCATCAATGCCTAGGTCCTGACCAACCGCCTGGGCCACCTGCTGCGCGTCGCCGGTGATCATCGCGACCTTCACCCCGCGGTCCTGCAGGGCTTTCACGGCGGCGCGGGATTCGGGGCGGATCTTGTCCTCGACGGCCACCGCACCGATGATCTGACCGTCACGGACAATATGGAGCACACCGGCCCCACGCCCGGTCCAGGCGCTGGTGGTGTCGGTGAGCTCGGCCGGGGTCGTGAGGTTGAACTCGCGCAGCATGTTCGGCCCACCCACGAGGATCTCAGCGCCATCGACAGTGGCCCGGACCCCCCGGCCGGAGGCGGCGCTGAAACCAGTTGCACGGATTTGCCGACGGGAGGCCTCGGGATGGGCGGCCGCGGCCGCCACGATGGCGCGGGCCACGGGGTGCTCACTGTCGGCCTCCGCGGCGGCGGCCAGGGCCAGCAGCTCGCCCTCGGTGACGCCAACAGCTGCCGCGACACCGGTGACCGCGTGCGCACCCTCGGTCAGGGTGCCGGTTTTGTCGAAGAGAACCACGTCGATGGTGCGCATCCGCTCGAGCGCCATCCGGTCCTTGATGAGCACCCCGGATTTCGCGGCCCGCTCGCTGGAGATCGCAATGACCAGCGGAATCGCCAGACCCAGGGCATGCGGGCAGGCGATGACCAGCACCGTGACCGTGCGCACCACGGCATCGTCCGGGCTGCCGATGATGGTCCACACCACCGCAGTGATCAGAGCGGAGATCAGCGCGAACCAGAACAACAACGCCGCCGCCCGATCCGCCAGGGCCTGGGCCCGGGAGGAGGACTCCTGGGCGTCGGCAACCATGCGTTGGATCCCGGCCAAGGCGGTGTCCCCGCCGGTAGCCTCCACCCGGATGCGGACGGTGTTGTCGGTGGCCACGGTACCGGCGACCACCTTGTCACCGGTGTCGCGGAAGACGGGACGGGATTCGCCGGTGATCATCGCCTCATCGAATTCGGCGGCTCCATCGAGGATGGTTCCGTCGGCCGGCACCCGGGCACCGGCCCTCACCAGCACGACGTCGTCGACGACCAGGTCGGAGATGGCCACGGTGCGGGTGGTCCCGTCGATGACTTTCTCGGCCTCATCCGGCAGCAGGGCAGCCAGCGCGTCAAGCGCGGAGGACGCGGCCCCGAGAGCGGACATCTCCAGCCAGTGGCCCAGCAGCATGATGGTCACCAGCAGGGCCAGCTCCCACCAGAAGTCCAGCTCGAAACCGCCCAGCCCCAGAGTGGTGACCCAGGAGGCGACAAACGCCACGGTGATGGCCATGGCGATCAGGAGCATCATCCCGGGTTGGCGGGATTTCAGTTCTTTCCATCCGCCCTTGAGGAAAGGCGTTCCGCCGTAGACGAAGATGATCGTGCCCAGCACCGGGGGAATCCAGGTGGATCCGGGGAATGCCGGGAGGTGGTAGCCGAGCAGCTGGGCGACCATGGGGCTGAAAATAACGACGGGAATGGACAGAATCAGCGACCACCAGAAGCGGTCCCGAAACATTGCGGTGCTGTGTCCGGCGTGTTCGCCGTGACCATGAACGTGGTGGTCTTCGTCCAGGGCGGAGTGCGGGTGATCGTGGGGCATCGCCTGGCCGTGGGTGTCGGCATGTGCGTGGTGTTCGTGGCCGGCATGATCCGGGTGGTGGGTGTGGTCTGTTTCCGGAGCGGGGTGATCACCATGGTGATCACCCGAATGGTGGGGAGTGCTCATGACGTTCCTTTCGCTCAACCCGGTCGGGGTCGAGATGATGGGTAAAACTGATCAGGATAAGACGGTGTAGCCGGCCTCCTCGATGGCCCGGCGAACCATCTCCGGAGGTACGACACCGGTGACCGTGACGGTGGAAACACCACCAGCAGCGAGATCAATCTGGACGTCGTCGACCTGGGGAAGGGCCTGAAGGGCCTGGGTCACGCTTTTCGCGCAGTGCCCGCAGGTCAGGCCGGTGACCTGGTAGCTAGGGGAGGACCCTCCTGCTGACGAGTCGCTGGTGGCAGGGGTGGAGGCGGTGTCGGCACGTGAGGCAGGTCCGCAACAGCTGCAGCCGTGGGAGGCCATCGGCAAGAGGCGGGGCGGGGAGGTGATCATGGGAAAGCTCCTTCGGTTCGGTGGGGTGCGGCGATGCCGCTCTCTAGCGTATACCCCCTGGGGGTATATTTTCAAGGGGTAGAGGGCACGGCCCTCACGCGGGGCAGGGTGTGGTCACCGAGCAGCCTCCTCACTTTCGGGAGGGGACAGCGGGAGGCGGAGGGCAAACACCGCTCCGCGACCAGGTCCGGGGGAGGTGGCGGTGAGAGTGCCGCCGTGGGCCTCGATCAATGCCTTGGAGATGGTCAGACCGATACCGGCCCCGCCGTTGTCCCGGCTGCGGGCGGCATCCCCCCGGTAGAAGCGTTCGAAGATGTGTCCGAGCTGGTCAGGTGGGATGCCCTCGCCATCATCGGCGACGTGGATGAGCGCGGTGGACGCCCCCTGTCGGTGGACGCTGATTCGGACCTGCCCGCCGGCCGGGGTGTGCCGTAGCGCGTTCGACAGGAGATTGCTCATCACCTGGCCGAAGCGTTGCCGGTCCACGAGCACCCGGGCGGTGTCTGCAATGCTCTCGACCTGTAAATCGACGCCTTTGTCAGCATAAGCTTCCCCCGCGGCAACAGCGGCGGTATGGAGCAGATCCCCGAGCCCTTCCTCCGCCAGGTCCAAATCGATCCGGTGTTCCTGGGCCCGGGAGACATCGTCGATGTCTTCCATCAACCGGGTCAGGCGGGTGAGTTGGTCAGCCATGATCGTGTGGGTGGCATTATTCCAGTCCACGACCCCGTCCTGGAGACCATCGAGGTAGACCGTGAGCACCGATAAGGGGGTGCCCATTTCGTGGGCCAGATCAGAGAGCATCTGGCGGCGGACCTGTTCGGTGTGTTCCAGCCGGTCGGCCATGGTGTTGAAGGCATGCGCCAGGGTGGTGAACTCGGGGCCTGCTTTTCCGGCGGGCACGCGGATACGGGAGTTGCCGGCCGTCAGGCTGGTAGCGGCGTGGGTGAGATCCTGCAGGGGGGTGCGCAGACGACGCGATAACCACAGGCTGGCCAGCAGGGCGCTGATCAAGGCGGTGGGCAGGGCGACGGCCAGGGTGATCAGGTTGGCGCCCCGGTAGGCCTGCTCGGCATGGAACAGCTCCAGCGAGGGGTCCTCCCGGCCGGTCATCAACATATGATCATGGAACAGGGTCGGACCCACCATCGTGGCCACGGCCGCGGCCACCAGCAGGCTAATCACCACGACCAACACCTGGGCGGCCAGGAAGCGGAAGGTCAGGCCGGGTCCGTGATTCATGGCTGCCCCACCCGGTAGCCCACGCCACGCACGGTGTCGATAAACCCCCGGCCCCGGGTGTCGGTGCCGAGCTTGCGACGCAAGTTGCCGATGTGGACATCGACGATGCGTTCATCACCGACCCAGGTGGTGTCCCAGACCTCGGTGACCAGGTCGTGGCGGGTCAGCACCTGGCCGGGGCGCAGGGCCAGGGCAACCAGCAGCTCGAACTCCGTGCGGGTGAGCTCCACGGTCGTCTCCCCCACCCGCACCTCATGGGCGACGGGGTCAAGGATGAGGTCCCCAACGATCAAGGGGGTGGTCACCTGCGGTGGGGTGATGCTGGTGCGCGGGCGGCGCAACACCGCATGCACCCGGGTCACCAGTTCCCGGATGCTAAAAGGTTTGGTGATGTAGTCATCCGCCCCCAGGGTCAAACCGCTGATCTTGTCGTCCTCGCTGCCACGCGCAGTGAGCATGAGGATGTAGCAGTCCGAGAAGGTGCGGATGCGTCGGCACACCTCCAGGCCGTCGAGTTCGGGCAGCCCCAGATCCAGCACCACAACATCGGGGGAAAAGCGACGGGCCTCGTCCATGGCCTGGGTACCGGTGTGCGCCTGGCGGGTATCGAAGCCGGCCCGGATGAGGTAGGAAGCCACCATCTGAGCCAGGGGTTGTTCATCATCGACGACCAGCACCCGCCCCGGGGGCGTGGCGGTGGTCGGTGTGCGGTCAGCCATAGACCCCAGTATCGCTCCGGCCAGGGGGGAATACCACCCTCGCTCAGTACCCGGCGGGGAAATCTTCATCAAATCTTCAAACATCACCCTTCGACCGCCGTCACCCCTGTGTCCCACCCTGGGTCGGCGGCATCGCCTCCCCTGGTCGGTTCAGCAGGCGCCACCAGGGATTTCACTGTCTGCACCGCATACCCGGGGCGGGTAGAAGTACATCACCCACGGCTGTGGGGTGGTGTCCCGGTGGTGACCCAGCCCACCGAATTCACCCCCTTTTCGCCCTGTTATAAGGCTGTGAACAGGGTTTTTGATTTCTAGTCCGTCAGGCACCCGTGCTAGATAAAGGTATGGCATCGACCTTGAGACGGTGTCTTCTCATGGTCTTACCACGATCCAAGGAGATTGACGTGAAACGAGCAGCGATCGCAGCCGCCGCCCTTGCCCTCGCCCTCACGGGGTGTTCGGCTGCCGACCCGGAACCCACCGCCGATGGGACGGTGTCGCAGGACACATTCCTGACTGCCCATGGCCTGGCCGACATGGACGCGGTGGAGATCATTGATCACCTCGACCGGCAGAAGGTCACTGAGCGTCCCACGGATCTGATCGCCTCAGTACGTGCCGATGAACTGCTGCTCTCGAGCGATGACCAGGAAGTTGTACTCGATCTTCCCGACAATCAGACGTATGTCTCGATCGCACCCTATCTCACCTCCACCCACGACTGCTTCTACCACAGCCTCACGACCTGCCAGGGGGAACTCGACAATGAGGATATCCAGGTCACGATCACCGATGAGGCGACCGGTGAGGTGCTGGTGGACGAGACGACAACCACCTTCGACAACGGGTTTATTGGCTTCTGGCTTCCCGATGATGCCACCGGCCTGATTGAGGTCAGCTACCAGGGGCGTACCGGCACCACGGAGTTTTCCACCGCCGACGACGGTGCCACCTGTGTCACAGACCTGCGCCTGACGTGATGGCTCAGCAGGGTCCTCACCTGCGCCTGTCTCCCGTGTCACTGAAATCCTGCACCAAGGAAGGTTAAATCATGATGAACGCGTTTTCCCGACGACAGTTTCTGCTCGGCGGGCTCGTCCTCGCCGGCACCGGGGCCGTGGCCGCCTGCACCAGCGACCCTGGACCCGCTGCCTCGGCACCAGGTTCCTCTCTTCGCCCCACTCCCACCCCCACTGCGCTCGGTGAGCCGACGGTGCGCCGGACACTGAACGCCCGGCCCCTCTCTCTGGATATCGGCGGCATCGAAGCCAAGACGTGGGGATACGTCTCTGACACCGGGGATGCGGCCATTGAGGCCACTGCCGGCGACGTCCTACAGGTCGATATCACCAATGAACTGCCTGAGAGCACCTCCATCCACTGGCATGGCATCGCACTCCACAACGCAGCCGACGGTGTGCCCGGCATGACCCAGGACCCCATTGAACCTGGCGAGTCTTTCTCCTATGTTTTTGAAGTCCCCCATGGTGGCACCTACTTCTACCATTCCCACTCCGGCCTGCAGCTTGATCGCGGCCTCCACGCCCCACTGATCGTCCGTGACCCGCAAGACGCTGAGGACCAGGACGTCGAGTGGACCATCGTGCTCGACGACTGGGTCGATGGCATTCAGGGCACTCCCGACGATGAGCTCGACAAGCTCACCGGAATGGGTTCGGGTGACCATAACGGGAAGAAGGGGATGGGAGGTCACGGCCATATGATGCACGGCACCCCGGACCGGGTACTGGGCGGGGATGCCGGCGATGTGATGTATCCGCACTACCTCATCAACGGACGTATCCCCCGTGCTCACCGGACCTTCGAGGCTCGCCCGGGCGACAAGGCCCGCCTGCGGTTTATCAACTCCGGCGGTGACACCATCTTCAAGGTGGCCCTCGGTGGCCACCGCATGACCGTGACCCACACCGACGGCTTCCCTGTCCAACCCAGGGAGACCGAATCGATCTACCTGTCGATGGGCGAGCGTGTCGACGTCGAGGTCATCCTCGACGACGGTATCTTCCCGCTCACGGCTTTGGCGGTGGGTAAGGACGACCGTGCCTTCGCCGTCATCCGCACCGCCGGCGGCCAGGCCCCCCACCCCGATGTCGACTTCCCCGAGTTGTCGTCCACCGGACTGCTTCTGTCCTCCCTGAAGCCAGCAGACCGTGCACTCCTGCCCGAGGACACACCAGACCGAGAAGTCAGCATCGACCTGGGCGGGCAGATGATGCCGTATGAATGGAGCATTCTCACCGACGGCCAATCCTCCTCCGCGACCGTGCAGAAGGGCCAGCGCCTGCGGATGGTCATGCGCAACAGGACCATGATGCCCCATCCCATGCACATCCACGGCCACACGTGGGCGCTGCCCGGCAGCGGCGGGCTACGCAAGGACACCGTCCTTCTCCGCCACGGTGAAACCATGATCGCCGACCTGATCGCTGACAACCCCGGAGAGTGGGCATTTCACTGCCATAACGCCTATCACATGGAAACCGGGATGCTCAGCTCGCTTCGCTACGAGTAACCCCACAGCAGGGTTGGGTACCGAGGTGGGCGGGGCGTCCCCCGAGTAGTGGACACGACGTTGGCGTCAGGGTTGAGCAGTGTGTGCTAGGAGTCGACGGGATTGAAGTATGCGTCGGCGCGCACGGCAGCAAGTTCAATGATGCGGTCGTAGCGCTTGTTAAAGCCGGTGGTTTCGGTATCAATGACCGCAAAGACCGGCTCGCACGGCATGCGTGGGGTGTAGCGGTTGAGGAGGTTTTCTAAGAAGCCTATGGCCTCAAGCCAAGAGGCCCATACCGACATGCCCACCTAAACGCTATCGAACACTGCAACCAACGTGGATTTCTGTGGATAACCACACTAGCCGTGTGCGGGTTGTCCACAAGGTTAATGTGGTTGGCCTTTCGTAGCGGGCGTGGGTGTGGTTGCCTTAGTGCTATGAGCACTTCGCAGGACTATCCGAACTCCACCCCAACCCCCGCTACTACGACCACTGGGGAGGGTCAGCGGCGGGGGCCGAGTTTGCGGGATATTTCCCAGCAGGAATTAAATACTGCTACCCAGTACATGATTGATGAGCATGGATATGCTGCGCACTAAGGAAAAAGGAGCGACTAGGAAAAATAAAAAGAGCCGGAGTGGAAACTCCTGTGGTTTCCACTCCGGATTTCGATGGTGTGATGTTCACGATGGCAGCTCAGCATGGCTTTTCAAAAAGTGTCTCCCGAGCTGCGGATATGGAATCTCCCGAGTATTAATTCCGCTACTAAGGCGCTTCAATCGGCCGCAAATTAGGCCACAGAATCACCGCTAAACCGTTTCCTTCCCTTATCTAGCACATACTGTGGACATGAAAAAGCTCGCCAGCAGGACCAGACGAGCATTAGAACATTTGTTTTATAAAATCTCCCAGAGGTTTATCGGTCGACATTCCGCAACTGGATTGACAGTCTTATTCTTCCGGCTCCTCGGAACGCCAAGGTGCGGTTTCAGAACTGTAAGTTGTAAGCACCATGTCACACCACAGACGAGCAGCATTCACTGCAAGCTCTGCATGCCGCTGCTCTAGCCCCGACCGTAAACTCTTCCATTTCCTTTCCACTCTCAATTCAGTCTCCTAAAAAATACCGAAATAGACGAAACGCAACGCAGGACGCCTCATCTTGCGCTTCCTCTGAGTCTGTTGCGGCGGCAAGTGAACTACAAATTAGTAATGGAACGATTGTCCCAATAGTTAGCTTGCAAGATTCTGACAATTCAGCTCCATCCAATTCGGTAAAATTGACCATGCCATGACAAGTCGCTGGAATCACAACACGGCCTACCATTCTGAACTGCTCGCCGCTGCCCCGGGGCCGGATTCGAAAGTCCTTGACGTTGGTTCGGGAGACGGACTGCTAGTCAGCAAATTCGCGGAGGTAGTCCATGACGTAAGAGGCATAGACTCAGACCCCCATGCAGTCAAACAGGCTAGGACCCTTCTGGCCACCGTCCCAAACGCAACTGTAATTCTCGGCGATGTTTTCGACGCCCCAGAACTACTAGGACAGCAGTTCGATCTCATCACGGCAGTGGCAACACTCCACCACCTCCCACTCGAACCGGCACTCAAACGGCTCGCAGAACTCCTATCACCCGGAGGAGAACTATTCGTGATAGGGATTGCCTCCAACAAAACTGCGGCCGACTGGTTCATCTCCGGAGCACTCGTCATCCCAGTACGTTTGATGAGTAAAGCCCATCGTGAGGAATATTATCCCGGTATGAAGACTTCAAAACCACAAAAGTCGCTGAAAGAAATTTGCGACATAGCCAAAATTGTTCTCCCCGGATGCCGCATTCAACGACGTTTTTACTACCGATACACACTCAGGTGGACTAAACCATCCGGCGGATTTACTAACTCCTAATCCAGCAACCCAACCACCTGGCACCGACACATTCGACAAGTCAGTAGCCCCTCGGTCAGGCCGGTAACCTTCCACCCCTGCACGAAACGGGGCGAGTGAAAAGCATTTTTGGAACCTCATCGACTTTGCTCTCCAAGAGAGCCCAGCACCTCTACTCACACCCCAAAACCGGAAAACCAAAACAGCAGATTGGAGACTCTTTCAAGCTTTCTGCTTTAAGAACGAGCCAAAAGGAAAGATCGACTTACAGAACCGACTTTCCCCTCTCTGTTAGGAAAATTCATAGCGATCAATAAGCGTTGATTTGACCTTTCCTAGGCATTAAATGGTTGTCATTGTGTAAAGTATATTTACGTCACCGACGTTAAAGACATCCGAGGAGGAAATGTGACTAAGCAACGCACCCTGGTAGCAACCGTAAACGTCTTAATCATGATGGCCCTAGTGACTCTTTACTCTCAGGGTTGGGGCAATATCTATGTATACGCTGGCCTGGCAATGCTAGCGGTGGTTTTTGGCGGTGTTGCAGTGGCTCAGGCCGTTGATCTCAGTGACAAAGATGCAAACGCCCGATAGAACAAACAACATGCTAAGAACCACGCGAATTCGGAAAGGGCTAACCCAATCGAAACTTGCGGAATCCGCAGGAGTATCACGCCAAACAATCTATGCCGCTGAGCAGGGAGCCGATCTGCGCCTTTCGGTAGCAAAAAGGGTGGCAAATGTTCTTCAATCAACAGTGGACGAGCTTTTTAGCCACAGCCCGCGGTAAGACGTACGCGCATTCGCCCGATAAAGTAAAGGCTAGGGCATCTCTTATCAACAGGCTGAGGCTACCGGGCTGAACCCTTGAAAGTGGGCATCGGAGATTGAATCTATGCCGTCAATTTGAGGGTACGGAACAAAACCCGGGGCACTTCAATTCACAAATTCGCTATGCGCGATTTACACATTGACCGTAGGGTAAGAGTATGCCGCTGACACTCGTTTCCTTATCAACCGACCCAACACCCGACTTGCTTCGAACACGCATCGGACAAGCACTTCGCCAAACGCGGATAGCACAATCCAAGACTCTCCAAGACGTAGCCGATGAAGCAAACCTGTCACGATCCCACCTATCAGATATTGAACGTGGCAGGAAAGAAGCATCCTCAGAAGTCATTCGCAGCATCCACCAATCCTTAAACCTCAGCATCGACGATTTACTCGACCGCGCCTCACACTCGTCGAATCAGGGCCTGTGCCTAGCAGCCTAAACACATCCAAGCACCGATTTACAGTCCGCCTGAGGCCGTAATCATTTGGCCAGTAACCCAGCGCGACTCTGGCCCCGCAAGGAAAGCGGCTACCTTTGCAATATCTTCCGGGCGGCCCAACCTACCCATAGGGGTCATCTGTGCGAGCTGTTGCCTTAGTTCCGGGTCCGGATTGGCCTCTCGCTGGCCGTCGGTATCTGTTACTCCTGGCCGAATTGCGTTGACCGTAATATCTTTAGCTGCAAGTTCTTTAGCAGCTACTTGCGTCAGTGCTTCCAAAGCAGACTTCCCCGCGCAATACTCAGCGATCCCAGGTTGCGGCAACAAAGTATTCAACGACGAAATATTAATAATGGAACTTCCCTGAGGCATCGAAGGGGTTGCGTCCCCTAACGTGGTGTATCTGTAGCCCGCGGTAAGTCTTGTGCCGGTG
>OJKS01000092.1_pt1 | contig 17146 bp, 18 predicted proteins | sample 1596761 | NCBI WGS metagenome assembly OJKS01 (sample SAMEA3904700, study PRJEB24821) | metagenome | biome: Builtin; feature: hospital; material: surface | place: USA | collected 2013-08-19 | reverse complement strand
AGCACTAGCCCGCAGACGACTCAACGTCCTCTACGCCATGATGCGCAACCACGAGCACTACCACGATCCCACACCATCACAGGAAGACCTAGCCGCCTAGACATTAAGAGTAAAGATAGCCGACCGGGTAAAATCCCAGTCGGCTAGCAGCCATGCCCGAAAACAACACGACCAAACAACCCCGCAGAGAGAATCCGCCCCCGATTTCTCCACCCTCGAGGTTGACAACCTATATAGGAACACCCCCCCACAAACCCAGGCCGATTCATCCTGACTAAGGCAGCGTAATCTAGCGCATTCTGCATACGACACGTGCCAATACGTCGACTGAAGTCTCTAGTTGAGAAGCAACCTGCAATCATCAAAGAAGCAACTTCCGACGTCGCATCAGAGCACTAATCCGCAAGCGCTTCCACGATAATATTTAAGTCATCAGGCACCAACCTCTTCAAAATCGCATGAAAATGCTCCTCATCGCAACACCTAACTATCCCTAGGGTGCTCCGTACAGCGACCTCAGCTTCATTTCGAGATAAAACGCCAGCGCTGCGATCTAGAGTCGTATGAGAAAGGTCGTTAACTAGCTTGGAAATCTCAGGCTTAACTTCTTCGAACTTCTTAGCAAGCTCATCTAAACGAGAGCCAAACCTGTCACTAGTCGGGGATCTAAACTCAGTAAACCCCTCGAGTATTTTGCGACAAAAGTTTCCTACACCGAACGAAGGCGGATTCCCGTCGATAATCTGACGGAAGTCGCGAAGCACGATAAAAAAGGCTAACCAGTAGTCGTTGGTGAGATTAATTGCTTCTTTGTCCCAACTACGTACTTGCGTATTCTTTGTTTTTTCGGGGTTTAGTGACTTGTAGACCTCATAAAACACCGCCTTTGGGCTACCTGAACCATGCGTCTTTGTCTTCTCACCCAATCGGTTCAACAGAATTCGAAGGTAAGCATGGCTGTGAGTCAAATAAACGATTGACAATGGGGTTAATTTACCAAAATGCCCAGAGATGAAGCGATCAATTGAAAGCAGGCGTCCGTCGTCCAATTCGCTGCCAATGTCGTCAAAGATCACCACCGAATTCTTAGCGTCTTCTTTTCGATCTGCCGCTAAGAATTCTCCACAGAAGTAAAGCAACGCAATAAGCTTACGCTCGCCACTCGACATATCGCCTGCGGTGTTTCCACGACGTTCAACTTTGTACCCTTTCTTATCGTCCGCAACGGAAATCCTGAGCACATCGTCCCCCAGAATCGCTTGCAACTTCGTATCTAGAAATTCCGCAACATCTTCCGTCGTTGATTCTTCTACGCTCCCTTGGAGCGCTTTAAGTGCAGCCCTAGCGTCGTCAAAATTTTTGCCTTGGGTCTCTTGTTCTTGGGACGTCGTCTTCCTTTGGGTAGCCAACTCTGTCCACCGCCGCTGAACTGAAGCACAACAATGAGATCGCAGTGCTGTAATGCTTTCCTCGCAGTTCAGATTATGCAAACGTGTTTGCTTAACTGCGTCATCGTAACAAGTTCGAAACTCCTTTAGCTCCTCCTCTAAGGTTTCCAAGTTAAGCCTCGGAAGTGAATCACTCTTAATCGGAATTCCTGAATCAATTCGGGATTGGATAAGGTCAGTGACCTCTTTTAAGTAACTTTGGTAACGCTTCAGCGATGCCTCAAGTTTCGCCCGCGGTTCCTCGAACACAGGGCTGTACAAGGCATCACTAAATTGGTAAGCATCGATTTTATTCAGATACTTCTTTACCAAGTCCTGTTCGTTCTGAAAATCCGTTTTAGCCTCAGTAATAACAGTACTAGTCGCTGTTTCATTCGCTTCAATTTGCTGTTTAAGTTTTTCCAGTCGTTCTGCAGTGACAACATTGCCGCATAAGTCGCACTGATCGCCCGGCTCATGCGTATCCATTCCTTCCTTAACCCAACTATTGATGATGAGTCCAACGTCAGTGGAATGATTCGATTTGGTTAACTCCTCTGATACAGAAGCTTCTAATTCCATAATCCTGGGAGGTTCCCCGAGAGGCGGCAGCATTCCAGGAGAATCCGCCGTCGCAATGCCCAATCGGCGTTCGACCTCATCCGATGCCAATAGTTCGCAGCCGCCCCCGTCAAGAAGTGACTTTATTTTGGTTCGATTGAATTTACGACTGGAAAGCTCGTTGCATCGCGCTGCGAGACGTTGTCGCTCGCCGTTAGCGACTTCATCCAGAATCGATTTTTCTTCCTCTTCAATATTCTTTAATGTAGTATTCAAATTTTCTAGCTCTTGTTCAGTCTCCTTCAAGAGCCCATTTTGTTCTTCAATCTGAGATTCAATTTCCTGAACGTCTTTAACGATTCGAACCGTATACACTCCTTTTGAGGCGCCACCCGCTACGAACTCGCCAACATTGTTCTCGATCCAGTCATCATTAAAAAGGTGCACCGTTGGATTCACTGGCTGGCCATTTGCGTCCTGAAGTCTACAAAGTTCGGACTGCGCAAGGATTCGGCCGATCGTTGATTTTCCCGTACCATTGATACCGAAAAATACGGAATGCCTAAAGAGTTCTAGATTCTTTAAAGCGTTCTTCCCAACGTTACGAAATTCCGAATTTTTAATGAGCTTAAGCATTGGAAGTATACTTTCCTTTCAAAATATAAATGGCCACGACTTGAACTCTCCAATCCAAAGATACGCATCCAAGGGATCCTTCTGGCAGGATTCAGAAAGTTTTTATTCGCAGACATTAAAACTGCATATTCCCTGAACGCTGAGTCCACAGAACTCATCCCCAGCTGATTGAGCCATCCATTACGCTTTCCTCACCATATTTCTGAGCTAGCTCGGTTTTGATAGAGGGTAGGAAGTAGCGGAAGGATGCTTCCTATGCCAGCACAGAAGAAGTGCCGGGATGAGCTCCGTCAGCCTGCCGTGCGCTTGGTGTTAGACGCTCAGTGTGATCCCTCGACTGCGATGGGAGCGCTTGGCCGCGTCGCCGAGCAGCTCGGGATCAACAAGGAGACCCTGCGAGGGTGGGTCAATCAAGCCAAAGTCGATGCCGGTGATAAGTCAGGAACGACAACGTCTGATGCCGAGCGGCTAGCTCAATTGGAAAGAGAGAATCGGGAGCTGCGACGCGCGAATGCGATTTTGCGGTCAGCATCGGCTTTCTTTGCGGCGGAGCTCGACCGCCCCTGTCAGTAGTAATCGACTACATCACCGAGCATAAAAATACCTTCGGCGTCGAGCTGATCTGCCGGACTTTGAAAGAGCCGGCATCAAGATTGCGTCGAGTACTCACTACGCCCTTATAGCCCATACCCCCAGCAACAGGGAGGTACGAGACAGGATTTTCATGGACTACCTTCAGAGACTGCTCACACAGAATTTTTACGTCTACGGGGCACGCAAACTGTATGCCCTCATCAATCAAGACCATCCCTGGCCATACATGGTCAAGGGCCTGTGGCTCGCTGCACCGCCGAGCGATTGATGAAAAGAGCCCACATTGAACTGTTCCCCGTTTGCCGCAGTTACGGGCCGCACTTTGTTTGTAGGTTCGCCAGCAGAGTGCGTATCTCTCAGCGCCTTAACTAGACGGAGTCCTCCGCCCAGCATTTTTCATACTGGCCAGATACCAACGGCCAAACGAAGTCGCGTGCTTCTTCCAACGTAGACTTCGCTTCCATCTCTGGGCCATCGATGACGAAATCATGCTCGATTGGTCGGCCGGAACAATCGCGTCGACCTTCCGGGTCTTCGAACCTCATAATGACGCGGTCTCCCATTTTCTGGAACACCTCACGAGAGTTTTCCAGCCCAGAAAAAGCCGAAAGATACTCCGGCAATGGGTCTTGGAAACCGCCATCCATGAGAAAGCAGTTTCCCCAGTTCTTTCCCCTAGTCGCCCAAATTATCCCCATTGAGGCGACCTCTTAAGGCAACCGTCCTCAATGGACTTCCGAATCTTTAGAACGAAATCGGATAGAAGCATCTCGTAGAAGTTGTGTTTCTCCAGTGCCTTTTGGCGTTTTTCTTCAAGCATTGGCACAGCTAGACCAGCAAGCTCTTGGATAATTCGCTCAATCAACTGAGCCTTTCCCCGCTTACCTGCCAATCTTCTAGGCAACTTTTCAAGGAGGTTCGGAGCGAAGCTTGTTTCGTTAAGGCCGGAGGCAAGAGTCATAATGAGGCTCACACCTGCCTTAGCCAATTTTTCATCCAAGAGAGCGGCTGGAAGGATTCGCAGTTTTGCCCAACGTTGGTAGCGCTCAATCGGAAAGATGGTGGCCAGCGGGAGGATTGCTTTCAAGCCCTTTTGCTGCTCGACGTCGATTTCACCGTGGGCGAACTTCGCAGAAGAAAGTACTGCGTAGTCTTCACCAACAGAAAGAGCCTTATCTCCCTCTACCAAGTCAGCGAGGACCTGGCGCAAACCGTTCAGCTCATCTGCTGCATGCAAGATGATCATTTTTTGGAGATCATGCACTGTCATCTCAGGGAGCAAGTCAGCCTTCGATAGCGCAATAACCCAAATGCGAGGGAATTGCCCAAGCTGCTCGTAACCATCGAGAATCTCTTCACGAACCGTAAGCAGCATATTTCGCAAAGTGGTGAATAGCGACTTGAGGTAGCGAGCTTCATCGCCTTCATAGTCCAGGAGCTTTTGGCCATCAATTAGAACCAAAGCCACATCAGATTTGACGAGCTCACGGAAAGTTGCTGACCTATCTTCCTTTTCCATTTCGCTCAAGGGCTTCGATTCAAACCACTCACCTGGGTAGTCACGCCAAGTGATGTGGATGCGTGGTCGTTTGCTCCGCTCACCCAACGGTTCCGAAATCGGCATCAACTTGAAGTCGTACTTCGAGGACACAAACTTATCGGCTGCAGGAGCTACATTCTTCTCTTTCATGCCGTAGTAGCGCTGAAGGAGACGATTTCCATCAGTCGATTCTTGCGCCAAGAAGCGGTAGCCGTTCGAGTCCACAACACTCTGCTCATTCAGGTGTCCGTAGAGAGACGAAAGTAGAACGGTCTTTCCGCTTCCGGCTTGACCAAATACTGCGATTTGCTGGTGTAATTGAGAATCTGCCACGTTAGAAATTTTAGCGAAGTCCTAACGCTTGCGCTTTAGTCGCGCAATCTCCGCACTGAGCACGGTGGCAAATCCCGTCCATGCCGCATAGGGTGCTAGTAACGCACCGCGCTCGGGCGCGGACTTCCAGGCGAGGCGCACGAGCTCAGCGGAGGTGGCGGCCAGGGCGCCGGCCCAAGCGGCGGCCCGTCTCTTACGCTTCGGGCGGAAGAAGACGCCGCTCCAGCCGGCGTTCAATGCGAGGTTCGCACCGAGAGCCGCGGCATGCTTGCGTGCTGCGGCTTTGGTTTTTGCGGTGTCTTCTTCGATGTGGTCGGCAAGAACGAGCGAGTTGATGACCGCAATGTCGGTATAAAGTGCAGTCCAGACAATTGGGAACGCGATGGCCGGCGGCTGCCAGTTCGGGAGTTTGAGGCTGCGGTAGTAGCGGCTATCCGGCTTTCCCAACATCGAGCCAATAACGCCGCACGGGGTCCGAAGCAGCCTTTAACAACTCGTTGGTGTCGCGCAGCTGGTGAATTTCTTGACGCAGCTTGGCGACCTCTGCCACAAGGCCCTCAGGCAACCGTTCACGAACGCGTCCCTCACGATGAGCAGCCTGCGTCCATTGCCTCGCTGTGTACCACGACACGCCGAGCTTTGGGTGCCACGACCTTGCACGCTGCCTGCGTCGATATACTCTCCACCGGAATGCGATCTTCTACCAAGCGGACAACCCGGCCCTTCGCCTCCTGTACAAACTTCTTCGGCATGGTCGAAGAATTTCCCATCTACTCAGACGGAACAAAATCTGGGGCACTTCAAGAGAGAAATGAATGTGTTCTCAGATTACAATTCTCTCTCAATGCGTTGAGTGTTTAGGAAAACTTCTCCTCATACTTCGCCATAATCGTCTTCAAGTCTTCGAACAGTCCCGCACCGTACTTCTCGTGGCGCAGGCCAAACTCAACGCTAGCCGGGATGAAACCGGCAGGGTTCCCCAAATCATGACGAATGCCGTCGTGCACTACGACGTGAACGGGTTCGCCATCTTCGATGAGTAGCTCGATGGCATCGGTAAGCTGCAGCTCCCCACCTTTGCCTGGCTTGATTCGGCGGAGGGCATCAAAAATCTTCCGGTCCAACAAATAGCGGCCGGTGGCCACCAAGTTGGAAGGTGCTTCTTCAACCTCAGGTTTTTCGACCATGCCGACAACGCGCTTCACAGCACCGTCGTCTGTGCCGGCGACATCGAATACTCCGTAGTTGGAGACATCCTCCGGTTCCACTTCAACGGCAAGAAGGACGGATCCGCCACATTGCTCGCGGACCGCCATCATTTCTGCAACTGCAGTATTCGGTTCGATGACGTCGTCAGGAAGCATGACTGCAAAGAAGTCCTCATCATCGTCCAAAACAGATTCAGCTAGCCCGACCGCGTGACCAAGGCCTAAAGGCTTTTCCTGAGGTACGGAGATCGGCTGAATGATTTGAGCAGCTCGCTCAACCTTCAGTGCTTGTTCTTCCTTGCCACGCTCACACAGGGTTTTCACCAGCTCAGGAAACTGCTCAAAGTGGCGCATCACTTCTTGTTTCTTCGGCGAAGTAATTATCGCGAGCTTCGTTGCGCCAACCGACGCCGCTTCCTCCGCGATGATCTCAATACCCGGGGTATCCACCACGGGTAGGAGCTCTTTGGGAACTGTCTTCGTTGCCGGAAGGAACCGCGTTCCCATACCTGCAGCAGGGACGACAACGGTTCGAATTCCCGCTGCTTTCGTCATTGGTTGAACAGCGGTGTCAGTGTGCTCCGAGTTTTCCATACGCTAAACCTACCCTTTTAGACCTCGAACAATGGGCAAACGAGGTCAATGAAAGATGTTGTGGGGCCACCGAGGCTCGGCCCCGGGGCCAGCGGATTATGAATCCGCGGCTTTAACCGACTGAGCTATAGCCCCCAAACGCCGATCAAGCCGACGCTTTAAAGACATGCTACATCAGACTATTCGTGGCCAATTCCATTGCCTCGACGTTGCCTTTTCTCCAAGCATTTCCTCCCGAAAGTACATGCTCAGCGGTGTGACCCACTGAACAATTAGCAAGAATAATTTGTTCCCGCTACATTCTTTGTAAACTTGACCCCGAATCCCCCAAACCTCGTACAATCATATTTAGTTTCAACCCAACCAGCCCCCTTAGGAGAGCATTAATGTCCAGTCTTAATGTGTCGTTCGTCGGCCTTGGCTATATCGGATTGCCCACCGCAGTCGTCATGGCCAACTCTGGGGTGAACGTAGTCGGCGTTGATGTCAATGCGGTGAATGTAGAAAAGATCAATCGCGGTGAAATCACAATCGTCGAGCCAGGTCTGCAGGAAGAACTCACTGCAGCGCTCGAGTCTGGCCGCTTCCGCGCCACCACGGAGCAGGTTCACTCTGACGCCTACATCATTGCGGTCCCTACCCCCTTCACCGACAACTATGACGTCGATATGAAGTACATCTATTCGGCCGCAGAAGCGATCGCTCCTCAGCTGGTCGGTGATGAACTTATCGTCCTCGAGTCCACCTCTCCTCCGCAAACCACTGCAAAGATGGCACAGCGCATCTTGGAGTGCCGACCTGACCTCGTTGCAGATGGTGCTGAGAACCCAGACAACAAGCCGGTTATCTATTTTGCGCACTGCCCTGAGCGCATTCTTCCGGGCTATGCAATGGAAGAACTGCGTACTAATGACCGAATCATCGGCGGCCAAACCGCTGAGGCTACTCGTCGCGCAACCGCAATCTACGCCACCTTCTGCAAGGGTGAGCTACTTGCTACCAACGACGTAACTGCAGAAATGACAAAGCTCACCGAGAACTCTTTCCGTGATGTCAATATCGCTTTTGCGAACGAGCTGTCGCTCATCTGCGACAAGCTCGGCATCGACGTATGGGAGCTCATCAACCTCGCCAACCACCACCCACGCGTGAACATCTTGCAGCCTGGCCCGGGTGTCGGTGGCCACTGCATCGCGGTCGATCCGTGGTTCATCGTTGCCGCTGACCCGGAGAACTCTAAGCTCATCCACACCGCACGCAAGGTAAACGACGGCAAGCCAGGTTGGGTCATCAACAAGGTCAAGGATGCAGTCTCCAAGACGGATGCTAAGAAGGTTGCAGTACTCGGCCTAGCGTTCAAGCCTGACATCGATGATCTCCGCGAGTCCCCTGCACTCAACATTGCGGTTGATCTCGCAGAGGAACTCGAAAGCAAAACCATCTTAGCCGTTGAACCAAATGTTTCTGAACTCCCCAAGCGACTGAAGGGCTTCGATAACGTCGAGCTCAAAGAATACAAAGAGGCAATCGCGACCTCCGAGGTTGTCGTCCTTCTGGTCGATCACAAGGAATTCCGTGAGTTTGACGCCTCAGGTCTAGAAAACAAGGTTCTCGTCGACACCAAGGGATTGTGGAAGTAGCACCAGAAAGGAAGAAACTGGAACATTTCGACTGACGATTAGTTTCACAAACAGGCAGCGACAGTTTTGTCGTTGCCTAAGCACACAATCCGTATATTTAATGTAACCCCTCGGTAATAACGCTTAGCGAACGTTTTCTGCGTTAGCAGATATTGTTGCCGTTTCGGCGTAGTTGGTAGGGGTTTCCGGATAGGTGGTAAGGCTCCCTGAATCAGCCGCACATCGCAGATAGCAACAGCGATGCTAAACTCGAATTAATAAAGCAATGATGCAGCGCAGCCTACGGGCATGCTGGCTACAGATCGTTGCACCTGCGCCCAGAGCAACCCTGCGCTCCGCGCGTAATACTAGGGTGACCAATGCAAAGGCGTCTGGGTAGCGCTCACACAGCGGGTCTACGAAAGAAAACAATTCCAAGTCCGGGGTAATCCGAATGGTTACCCCGGACTTGGTTAAGAAATAAGACCGGCTAGGAGACTTCTAATGAGAGAATCTCTTCCCACATCGGCATCAAAACCGTTGGGTCCCAGCGAAGAACTGACTCGCGAGCTTCTTCGCCTAAGCTTTCAAAGACCGTTAGGTCTCGACACTTCAGAATTTTCTCTACAGCGGCATCCAAATCAGGGGATAAGAATTGAGAGCCAAAAATTTCTTCTACGCCAGGCCTTGACCAGAAGATAGGAACTGACCTTGCTGACATGCCCTCGGCGGGTGCCATGTGGAAGCTCTCGACTTCACTTGGAGACAAGATGAAGCCGATTGAACGCTGCCACGATGCTATATCGGCTCCAAACGGATCGAATACAACGTGCTGTCTCAGCTTTGTAGAACCGGCAATCCGCTTAAAGAATTCCAAGTACAGCTGCTTCTGCACTGCTTTGTTCCATTCATAAGGATATTCCCATGGCATTCTGCCTTTGAAACGCAGCGTGTATCGGTCATCTTCTTCAAGCAGACGTTCCAATAAGTCAAGCGCTCGATCCGGACGTTTGTGCCAGGGGACCATCCCGACAAAGCCCAAGGTAAACTGCGCGTTGGGCAATTTCGGACGATTAAAGTCTGAAGAATCCACCGCGTTTGGAATAACGAAGCATTGTTCAGGATTAAGCGATAACTGCTCAAGAGCCATACGCCGGTACAACTCTGAAACAAAAATCATCGCATCTACATTGTCCCAATCGATGTCCGACATCCAGGGCCCATCGAGCTCAAAACGATGCAACCTGGACACGAGCTTCTTGCCCTTAGGTTTGTTGTGCGAATACCAGGCGAGTGATGGCCCCGCCCATTCACAAAAAATCGTGTCGGCGCGCCGAGCCAAGCGCTTGCTTTCGTTGGCATCATGTTTGTGGAGGGTTTCCCAGTGATCTAAATCAACCTCAAAAGATGGACTTCTAGAAAGATGGTCCATCAGCTCACCCATGAACTTCATATCATGAGAGGCAATAAGGACTCGGTTCACCGGGCCATCACCCGGTTTTTCATCTTGAAGGACCCCAGCGCGTTGGAACACGCCCTCGAGTCTTTCTGCTGCACTTGCCATCGAATACTCTTTTGCAACGCGGTGCGCAACTAAGCGTGCTTCATGCACTCGATCGAGATTTGAGGCAATAACCTTGGCAACTTCGCAAACTGAATCCGTTCCCGAGACAAAGAACGGATAATCTTCTCCGAACAGCGCTAAGTGGTCCTGGGTTTTGTTTATCACGGGCACTACCCCAACCGCTCCGTACTCTAGCGCCTTCGTTGAGAGCTCCAAGCTCGAATCCAACTCCGAGCTACGCCATCCTAATCCAAGGGTGGCAAATTTCATTTTCTCAATCGATTCGTCCCGTGAAAGTGCTCCTAGCCAATTTACTCGCGATGCTAGGTCGGCATCTGCCTGGCGAATCGCTTCCTGCATACGAGGAAGCCACGAGGGGTCTGTTTTCGACCGATTATATTTATCACCAATAACGGTAAGCTTCGACTCCACTCCGAGCGCCTCTAAACTCTGCGGAATTCCTAGCATCTCAAGAGTCTTCCACCCCTCAGCGAATTTACCCGAATAGATAAGTTCAAGCTCGGAAGGTGCAACAGTTGACTTAACATCAAGTTCGATGAAAGCAGAATCCGGAATCATAGGAGACATAATCTCAACCTTGCCAGCGGCTTGAGGCGTAATGGCCTCCAGATATGAACGCGCAGCATCTGTTTGTGCAAAAAGCCTCCGGCAACGAGCCGCGATACGCTCAAGGCGATTCCGGTTGTTATCTGAAAGGCGCGTAGGCGGGAAAGGAACATCTGTAATGTACGCCCAAGTCAATCCCGCTATGCCGGATTTCATCGCAAAATCATTGCAAGCTGCGAAGCCTCGTACGACAACAGCATTCAGCCCAACGCTGTTGTTTAGTTTCTCGACTGCCGACGCTGCTTCTTTCGTAGAAAGCTCCGCGTTCGGCTCGTGCACCACCACATTTTCAAGGTCATCGAGCGAGGTAATCAACCGCCGGTTTTCAAGCGGCATTTTCAGCTGCAAGTGCACCTCGTCAAAAATCCGACTCAAAACGGTTGAAATTGACATTAGCCAAATAGATGAGCCATCAATCACGTTCGGGCTGATATCGCCATAAATCGCTACTTTGGACATGTTAGTTCTTAACCTCACTTCGTTTGATGCATGCGGTCAGTATCGGAGAATAAACGTCATTCTCCCAACGAAGATCACTTGTCCCATTCGAAACAACGACGTCCGCCATTTCACGCAATGTTCCATTGAAATGACCGGGAACATCGTCTTCGATAACTATTACGACGGTACCCAACTGTTTCTGGGCTTTTAAAAGATCCATCAATAACAAGAAGTTTGCGGTGCCGGCAGAGGTAAGCACACCTGCCCATGCTCCGGTCTTAAGCTCTCTCTCGTCAATGAGGATGTAAGCCACCTCAGGATCTGGTTCCAAAGTTCCATAGCCAGGCATAATCAGAGAAACATCGGCCAAAGGTCGAACAGCCTCAAAAAGTTGTCCAGACGTGAGCATTCGGATCTGTCGGTCCTCGTTTTCAAGAGGTTCCCTCATCAAATAACGGAAAGCACGGCCTGGATCATCGCCCATCACTTGATCTGCAGCGAATCGCCCCGCAGCCCCCGCTAACGGCCGACCTTGGATATCGATCGCTGGGATTCCGCTAGGTGCAAAGGCTGATATTGTTCTTGGGGTTTTCAGCTCAGCTGACGAAGCCGCACTTTTGTCCGATTCAGAGTTTCCCTTGTTTTGCTCAGTGTGCGGCGGTGCGGATCGAAGCTGTTCAGAGAATGGATCTTGCTGGTATTGTCGCCACTCGGAAGAGCTAATATCCCGAGCCAGGCCGCGAAACTCTCCTGCCAACATTTTCGCCCACGTTACGAAGACCGCACCCCAAAAGAAACAAAGCGCAAGAGCCAAAACTCCAAACAACTTCTTGAGAACGTCTACTGGCGCAATTATCGAAAGAATCCCCAGTAAACAGGCCGCCATCAAAAGGCAGATCTGAGCCTTACCACTCGTAAAGCGTTTTACCTTACCACTCGTAAAGCGTTTTAACTGACGTCCACTCATTTTTCTCCTTTTCCGACCACGACAAAGGTTACCCAACTTTCAGTCCCGTAAAATACCGGTTTTGCACAGTGATAGCCGTCAAACAGTGTACTGCTCCGGTTAAATTCTGCTTGTAAGAGTCTATCAGTTGACTGAATTCACAACATCACTTGAGACGCCCGCCTCGCAAAAAATCGCACTTTACAAGCTTTTAGTCATTCCATGGAGTACTTACAGTACAGGAGAATCCAAAACAACCGGCCTAATACTGATCGAGCGTTCTAGCTGCTAGACAGATTTTCCAGGGGCATACGACCCATATAAAGTTTATGCCTTGCTGTTAGTACTCTCTTCAAACGGATATTCGCCTCGCAAAGATAAGTGGGGCCCGACCACCAGAAAGTAGACACCTTGGGGTGAACAAAATGTAGGTGTAAGCCTATCACTCTTTATGCGGTTTGCGTTTCAAACTCATCGGGAGTTGGATATCCGCACCAAGTGTGTCGGCGGCAAGCGTTGTAGCGCACGCACCAGCGGAAGACATTCCTACGGCAGATCAGCTGGTTGGCGAACGTCTTCGTATCATTGAGGATCTCTCACTTCAACGCTGTGTTTAACGATTCAGCGAGCGAATTACCCGCGCTGCTTCCCACCGCGCCCATCGCTAGGTAACGCCTAAGCGCCTGTATGTTGCTTGGATCTACGATGAGGTGTAGACGCTTCCGTGATCTGAGTGGAAAATCGCACCGTCAAGACCTCCTCGCAGGTGGGAAGCGTTTTCGAGGGCTTCTTCTACCAGTTCGGTATACATGTGATCTGCGATAGCAAACCCCATGAGTTTGCAGGAGAAACAATCAATAGCTGTTGCCAAGTACATGTTCGTTCCGTCGGCGATCAGCAGATACGTAATATCGTCGACAAGTACACGATTCGGAGCGCAGGCGATGAAGTCACGGTTCACCAAGACTGCAAACACGCGCCGGCCTTTGTCGCGCGCGGTGGTCTTGACCCTGCGCTTCTTCTAAAATCCGAACAGGTTCTGGGCCCGCATCAAGCGGGCCACCTTTTTGCGATTGATCCGCTTGGCAGGGGTTGTAGCACCGTCGCGACGTGTGGGGTCGTTGAGTTCGGCAGTGATGCGACGAGCACCCCAGACGCCGTTTTCAGCGTCGAAAGTGGCCTGGATCTCAGCGCCCACCAGAGCATCATCTAAAAGGCGCTGACGACGACGTGGAGCCGAATCCTTCCACTTGTAGTACGCAGACCGGTGAAGGTTTAGAACTTCGCACATCCGCTTAACCGAGTAGTCGGGGATATGGTCACAGACGAACTGGAAGCGGAGCACCAGGTCATCTCTTCTGCAAAATACTTCGCGGCCGTGCGCAGAATTTCACGCTCTTCACGAAGCCGCTTGTATTCGCGCTCTAGCTGGCGAATTCGCTCCGCATCAGCAAGCTTAGCTGCCGGTGACGAGCCTGCATCATTAGCGGCAACGTTGGTACCAAACTGCTTGTACCAATATCCCAGGCTCGAGCGATTGATCCCGAGCTCTTCTGCGACTTTGCGCATCGAAGCATCTGGGCTCGCCTCGTACATCGCTACGGCGTCGCGCTTGAACTGTTCCGTGTAAACCTTGACGCGGGTATGGTGGTAGATTACTTTCCTTCCCAACCACACTGGCTGAAATCCGGGGTGTCTACCTAACGGGGGTCAGGTCCGTGTTTCACCGGAAATAGATCCAGCGGAAACGACAGATGTCTTGGGCGATAAACATATATCGTGGATCACGCGTGTTCGGCGCATGCCTGGTGGAGTCAACGACAGTAAGAGATTTTTAAGTCGACTTGAGCCAATCTATGATGAAAACAACAACTCCAATCTGCCTTCCCGGAAGGAACGAACGCTATGGCTGAACCATTCCAGCGTCCAAGAGACATTAAGCGTTGGCGCGTTTCCAAGTACTACGCATCCATTCAAGACTTCGTTGAGCTCCCCCTCTCTGATGGACTACATACAATTGAGCACAAAGGACGCCAACTTGACCTCTTGATTAAGGATCGGAAGTCAGATACCACGCTCATCGTCTTTCATGGAGCCTTATCACCACGCCAACGGACGATCCCTTGTTTGCAAGGCAACGCGCTCTCAGAGGCTGCAGGAGTAAACTTAATTGCTTGCGCAGATCCATCCCTCGACCAAGGAGCAATTTCGTGTGCTTGGTTCCTCGGAGACAAGGACTTTGGCCCCCTACCAAATCTCCTCGCCCCGATTCTCCACCACTGTCTAAGACAACTTTCAAGCTCCCACACGATTCTTTTCGGAGGCTCCGGCGGCGGATATGCAGCCACGAATTTCGGCTCGCTTTTCCCTGACTCCATCGTTCTCGCGATGAACCCTCGCCTGAACTTTGATGCGTCTCCAAAGTCGACATTGGATCAATACCTCCGAATTTGCCATAGGGTTCAAGGTAGAACACCGGCAATGCGCGTTAAGTCCAGTTTCGTAAATACCAATCTGTCAGATGTTGTCAACGCAGGACAGAACTTCGATCTCTTGGTTCTTCAAAACGGGAACGACCAGAGCTTCCTCAACCATCAACTAAAGCCATTCATTGAAGAACTCGACGACACATCTAGGGTATGGATATCACTATTTGATGGACCGGCTGGACATGCACCAAGCCCTAAAGAAGAAATCGCAGCGATAATAGAAAATGTTAAGTCCTCGACCATTGGATCTGCGGAGGAACAAAAATACAAAAAAGCCGGCTTTGCTCCCGCATCTGAAGTTGCTAAGCAATGGGATTGATTGTTAGCCGCTCCCCTGCGGAGTAACTAGCCATGCTTGTTCAGAACTCAAGCGTTCGCTCAGGTCCCAATTTTCCTGACTAAGCACCAGCGCTGTGTCGACTGGGCTAATAAACAGCCCCAACAAGTCATGCTGCCTAAAGAGGCTCTTCGGGTTATAGAGTGCATTGATTTTGTGTCGGATGTTGGCGGCGTGGACGAGGCATCGCAAGATGTAGTGGTTGAGGTTGCGGAAGCGGAGGGCGATGCCGCGTAAGAATTCTAGGCGGCCGTTGATGGCTTCGACCGACCCGTTGGATACTCCGTGGTCGAAGTAGGCGAGGATGTCCTTGCGCCGCTTGTTCATGGTCCTGCCCAGCTGCGCGATCTCAGCGATCTCGGCGTCTTTCATGCCAACAAGCGTGTCAATGAGCATGCTCATGGCTTTCTTAGCTGCTTGCTTGTTGGGATTGTTGTAGCAGCTAATGACTTGTTGGTAGTAGGTCCAGGTCTCTTGTAGCGGCGCGTAGTCCTCGTCGAAGTCAAATAGTTCCTCAAACCGCCCGCGCTGCTTGTCGGTGAGTAGGTGCTCGGTGCTCAACAGCGTTTTCCGATTGCGGTAGAGCGGGTCTTTGCTCCGTCCACGCCGGCCTGTTGTTTCTAACTGGATCCTGGTACGACGGACCTGACCCCTTTTTGGTGGACACCTGATATCCAGCCCAGTCGGGCTGGGAAGAAAGGTAATCTACCATCATGTCCAAGTACTCCGAACAGTTCAGACGCGATGCTGTGGCCCTCTATGAGAACAATGAGGACCTTTCGCTGAACGCAGCATCAGCACAGCTTGGTATCAACCGTGCCTCGCTGCATTCTTGGATCAAGAAGTACGGCACCGGAAAGCGTGCGCGCATTAAAGCTGTGCATGATAAAGCCCAAGCGGCGAATGATTCCGAACGGATCCGCCAGTGAGACAAAAGAAAACGCAAAGTTGCGCGAAGAACGCGATATCCTGCGCAAGGCCGCGAAGTATTTTGCTTAAAGAGACTCACTGGTGATCCGCTTCCAGTTTGTCTATGACCACCGAACCGAATACTCGGCTTACACGGATGTGCCACGTGTTAAAGCTCAACCGCTCCTCGTTCTACAAATGGGTCAACACTCGCGAAAATCGTAGGTTAAAGATGTGTTCCGATGCCGCTATTGGTGCACGGATCACAACCGTCTTCGATGATGAGCATGGTCTTTACGGTGCTAAACGCATCGCTGCAAGCCTCAACGACGATACGGACTTCGGCCCGATCAATCACAAGAAGGTTGCACGCATCATGAAATCCATGGGGCTTCAAAGGCTTTACCAAGCGCCGCCGATGCATCACCACTAGGCGCACGACTGGCCACAGAGTCATGCCAGATCTAGTAGGCCGCAGATTCACCGCTGACAGGCCAAACCACGTCTATGTAGGCGACATCACCTACCTGCCGTGTAAGGGTGGCAAGAACATGTACCTTGCCACGGTCATCGACGTCTACTCTCGCAAACTTGTCGGTCATACACTCGCGGATCACATGCGGGTATCGCTGGTTATCGAGGCTTTGTCTCAAGCCAGAAAGGCCCGTGGAAGCCTTAAAGGGGCAATTTTCCATTCTGATCATGGCAGTGTGTACACCTCACAGGCGTTTGGGAACCACTGTGTCGATTTGGGGTAGTTGGTACCGCGAGTCTGCGTAGTTGGTACCGGTGTTCCGCGTACCCGGTACTGCAAGGGGTTTTCTTTCATAGTTGATGTTGGCGACACCACAATCCGCTGGTGTTGCGTCAACTTCTACTTGGAAGGAGCCGGTCCTTGTGGCTAACTTCAAACAGATCATCGCGATGTGCCTTGATGGTGCTAGCTACGCGCAGATCACACATGCATTGGGATGTTCACGACGAGAAGTATCCCGAGCAAAGAAAGTCATCAACGATGAGGCACTAACTCCAGAGCGTTTCCGTCAGCTCCCACCGGGATGGTTCGATGATCGATTCAGTGATGGCCGGAGTAAGCGGTCGTTGCCCTACGACCAGCCTGATTTTCATGCTCTTGCACGCAAGCTGAAAGGTACGAAGCATGTGACCAGGCATAAGCTGTGGATGGACTACGTGTCGAAGCCTTGTCCGACGGATAAGACAAAGTACCAGTACTCCCAGTTCTGCAGTGGGCTCAATGAGTTTCTGCGTGCCAACGATCTCGTCGAAGTTATCACCCATGAGCCAGGGCAAGAGCTTTATG
>OJKS01000080.1_pt1 | contig 22112 bp, 28 predicted proteins | sample 1596761 | NCBI WGS metagenome assembly OJKS01 (sample SAMEA3904700, study PRJEB24821) | metagenome | biome: Builtin; feature: hospital; material: surface | place: USA | collected 2013-08-19 | reverse complement strand
ACCTACAGGTTCAGCCATGTTCAGTCTCCTTTCTTTAGCGCAAAAAACACCTGCAATTAGCTGGCATTTGGCGTTCATTATTTTGGCATTAGCCAAGGCCGCTTCGTGGAATCGAACCACGATTCCCAGTAGCGGCATTTGTTGTCCCGTGACACACCATTAAATTGCGTAGCAGAGCACAACTTTGGTAAAATGGAGGTACGTTAATACCTAAGAAAAGCGCGCCCTAGGGCGCGCTTTTTGCTTGTTGACGATGTTTTTCAAGAGCTTCCTGTCGTTCCTCTTCACGAGAACACAATCCGCTAATCCGAATAGCTGCAAGCTCACACAAAAAGATAAAGCCTAGTAATACCCAGAAACTGCATTTGAAAATCAGCCACAACATCTTAATCTCCCCTCACTTTTCAGTTTTTGAATTGTAGGACGGTAAAAAGCCTGAATCATAAAGTCTTTTCTCAGTAGCAATCAACCGACGCACCAATGTTGAGGGTCGTTCCTTAGTAACCTGACAAAGTGCTTTAAGCTGCTGCTTCTCTTCTGGCGTTAAGGTGATTTGGTAACGTTGATTATCTTTGTTGACTGTCATCTTTCCTCCATTCAAAAAGTGCCATCACTTCTCCTGACTAAGTCAAGAAAGTGATGGCACTTTCTGGTTATAGATTAGCGCATTTTAAAACCAAGCAACATACTTATCAGTAGTACGAGGCTACAAGTGAATGAGGCTGCTTGCAGCGAAAGCGAGCGTCTAGTAACCAGCATTCCCGCAATGATCAGAATGATTTGGATCACTGCAACAATGATCATAAAAGCTCGATTATACCGTCCCGCTTGCGTGGTGATTTTTTCCTTGCGAGTTAACCAAATGATGACCAATATCAAAATGATCGTTAGTAAATTCCAAACTGCTACAAGCATGGTACACGCCTCCTTTTACTCATATTAAAGCCGTTTGTGCCTTTACAGCAACATAAAAACCCCGACTAGCAGTAAAGGACTAGTCGAGAAATGAGACTGAAAAACAAATGAAATAAGGATGACACAGCGCATGACCTATTTTCCGCTAGGTCTCTGGTGCCCGTTTACAACATTGGAGTCTTAAGAAAGGGAACGTTCGTCACTTGATAGTCGATCGAAATCACAATACAGCTCTCCAATATCTGCGCACCCTTAGCATAACAAAAATGACTTTTATTGCGAAGGCGGTTGCGTTATTTCTTGCTGTCTAATGTTCCAGTCTGCAACAAAAAAGACAACTCATGAAGTTGTCCTTTGAAGATGAAGCATTCATAGTGTTGAAACACATTTATACTTAGTAGACACTCCCATAACTACCGAAGAATGGTTCCCCTAGAACTAATCCTATTTCTTACTCTTTTTAACACGTTTTGCCGGTTTCTTGGCCTTAACGCTGGTTTTCAGTTTTAAGGCTGGCGTGAACTTAACGTTCTTGGTTGCTTCAATTTGGATTGGTTCCCCTGTTCGGGGATTGCGTCCTTTTCTTGCAGCCCGATCCGTCACTCTAAAACTGCCAAACTCGATAATGTGCACCTTTTCACCAGCAACCAGGGCATCAGTGATGACTTGATTGTAGAGATTAATAAACTTGCGCAGCTCCTCGCCATTACTGTACATGCCCGCTTTATCAGCGGCTGTCTGCATTCGTTTAATCAGCATCGCCTTATTCACGGTCAGCGGTGTCGTTGCTGCTTTGGTTACGGCCTTTTTTGGTGTTGTCTTTTTCTTTGCCATGTTCTTGACCTCATTTCTTACAGAAGTATTTTCTACTGACCCCTATATCATAAGATAATGCTAGTCATGATGCCATCTTTAACCTTTGCATATAGCGCTGCTTGTAGGAATCGAACCTACCTAAACCATTAGCAACATCATAAAAAGCAGTCGATTAGACTGCTTCTAAGAATCTTAACGACTTTGACGCTTGTGGTAGTAAGCAAACCCACCAAAACCTAAGCCAATGACCAGCAATAGAATACCAAGCCAAAAGGCGACGTGGTTATTGCTATCACCTGTTTGTGGCATGGTGCCTGTCTTCTGTGCGACCGGTGCTGCTGGTGTTGTAGAAGATGGTGTCGTTGGTTTAACTGGTTTAACCACATTTTTTTGGTTCTTGTTGTTTTTGGCAGAAATCTCAATGACTTGACCGTCATTTGCAAGTGTGATGCCATCTTGCTCAAAGCTGCCTGTATACCCTTCTGGGGTTTTGGTTTCTTTCAAGCTGTACTTACGGTTAGCAACAATCGCAAATTCAGCATAGCCGTTCTTATCCGTAGTTGCCTTTTGCTGATTGCCAAAATCATCAGTCAACGTAAATTCCGCGCCAGCAACAGGGTTTCCGAACTGATCGACTTTGTGGATTTTGATGCTGCCAGTATTGATTTCATTCTTGGACGTGTATTCCAAAACCTGACCATCGTTGGCAAGCGTAATGCCTGCTTGCTTGTAGGTGCCATGATAGCCAAGTGGGTTCTTGGTTTCTTCAAGAGTGTATGAACGGTTAGCAACAATCGCAAATTCCGCATAGCCGTTCTTATCAGTTGTTGCCTTTTGTTGATTGCCAAGATCGTCCGTCAACGTAAATTCGGCACCAGCTAAAGGTTTGCCATTCTGATCAACTTTATGGACTTTCACAACGCCCTTATTCAACGTGTTCTTGGCCGTGTAACTAAAGACCTGACCGTCATTAGCAAGCGTGATACCAGCCTGCTTGAAGCTACCTGTGTACCCTGCTGGGGTCTTGGTTTCTTCCAGCGAATACGTCGCGCCTTCGGCAATCGTAAAGGTAGCCAGGCCATCTTTACCAGTGACTGCTTTTGTGGCCGTGCCGTTGTTATCTGTCAAAGTAAATTCAGCACCAGCAAGCGACTTACCGTCCTGATCCACCTTGTGAACCTGCACCTTACCGGTTGCTCGCGTCCAGTTAGCCTGATTATTAGCAAGCAGCGGCTTAACGAGTCCGGCAATGAGTACCAGGCTGTCTTGATAGGTTTGCGCAGCGTCTGTATAAACAACCGGCACAATCGCGGACACATTGCCGTTGACATCAAAAGTGATATTGCCAGTTGGTGTTGATGTTGGCACTAGGATTGAAAATGGTTGACCAACGGTCACCGTATTGTTGGTAATGGCGTTGCCTTTTGCATCGACAAGTTTCATACCAGGCACTTGGTTCTTGAAGTTCAGTGTCGCTGTGCCCTGCTGGTTACTGTTGACCGTGTAAGTGTACTTGTGATACCCATTTTCCTTTGTTTGACCATCTGCACTGATGGTAAAGGACGTGTTCGCCGTGTCCTTTTGGTTCATCACATTGTTATAAACCAACGTTGCGGCTGCTTTTACACGATTAACAGCGTCTTGACCATATGGCGCATAGATACCGTCCTTGAAGGCGCCAGGACGTGATGCCTGCCAAACAAGTTGATCCCACGATAAATTGCCGCTGATAACCCACGAAACCAGCTGAGAAGCATACCAGGCTTCCTGGTTCGTCAGTCCAGCAATATTCCAGTACGCTGTATCGCTTGCTGGGTGCGCCGTAAAGCCATATTTGAACAGCCGATATTGTGCATCAGTTCCGAGCTGTCCCTTCTCGTGTGTTTGACCGATTGGAGATTCTCGTTGTGCTTCCAAACAGTAGGCGTAGTTACCATTGCTGTCTTTGTACGACTGGGAAATCAAGTAATTTAGCGACCCCGTTGGGGTTTTCACCATGGCGTAGCCTGCCCCGTCTGTATTCGCGGCATAGTAGCCTTTACTGAATGTCATGGACGCAGGCACGTCAGTATCTGCCGCCGCAGATACATGGTTGAGTTGACCGCCAATAAGTCCCAGTGCGACTGCACCAGTAAAAAAGGCGGCCTTTAGCCATTTATGTTGCATTATTTCTCCTTCTTTCTGTCACTTCTTTGTTTGAATCAGTAACTTCCTTCACTACCAACTCACATCGGCACCACCTCCCGAAAGGTACAAAAAAACAGCCAATCTAGTCGATTGACTGTTCTAAAGTCATTTAAATTTAGCGAAACCTTACCGGACAGCTACTGCCATACCAGTCACATTAAAGGCGTTCTCAAAAGTGCCAGCATTGATCCAACGGGCGCCGAAGACTGGATCAACAACGTGATAGGCACCATCTTTGAAGCCATCAACGCTGACAACATGACCGTTCCAAACAGCACGTCCCCAGGACATTTGCTGGAACTTGGTTGTGCATTACTACTGTCACTATTACTAGAAACACCATTGCCACTAGTTTGACCCTGAGGTGCGTTTGTCTTGGTAGTGTTGCTAGCTGTCATTGTTGCTGCGGATTGACTACTTGCGGTTTGGCTAGAGGAAGTTGCTGTCTGTGCCGCAGCTAATTGCGAGTCACCTGCAGCTGCCTGCTTCTTAGCCTGCTCAGCTTGCTGATCTTTAGGCAGATTCTTGATGGCATCGTCTAATTTTGGTAAGTATTTATCCTTGAATGCTTTGACATTGACCGCATTGATAGCATCACGAGCCTGATTGATTTTCGTCTGATCTGGATCGCCGGTCGTAGCCGCTTTAACAAGTGCCACTGCTTTGACTTCACGATCAAGCAATGTTGCCTTGTCCTTAATAGTCGCCGCAAACTTAGCTTTATGTGCTTGTAGATAAGTAAAATCATTGTTGAAGACTTGAATCTTAAAGTCCTCGTCTTTCAACACCTGATCCTTATCAAGCTCAGTATTCAAAGTATCTTGGACGAAGAAGATTTTCTTGGCCGCCTGCAACTGTTGTTGATCGACTTTGAACGTCTTCTGTTGTGCTTTCGACAAATCACTCCGCAGCTTATACACTTTATCCTTTTGCGTGTTGGCCTTAGTCAATGCCGCTTCGCTGAGCTGCTTAGCAGGCATCTCATACTTGCTGTCAGCGTAAAGACTTTTCACTTGCTTGGTCAGACGTGTCAATTGCGGTTGTCCCGCTTTTTTTGCGTTGATGCTTTAGCTTGATTACCACATCCGGCTAAAAGTAACCCTGACACTAAAATGATGCCACCCGTTTTTACCATCATTTTCATTTGATTCAGCCTCCTGTTTGGCCTTTTCTTATGCGTGGTTATAGCAAATTGCTATCAATGACGATGGTCCTTGCATCATCCTCACCTTGCAAGACTTGCTTTTCCTTTTCAACTAATTCATCATGGAAATCCGCCAAGTCATCTGCTTCTAGCAGAATCTCAGCGGCTTGATCAAGCGATACCTCATGTGGCGTTAAATCATCTAGCGCATCATCAATTTCATTCTGATAAATGCGCTTAGCCTCTTCTGGCGTATCTGCCACAATCAACGCATAATAATCATGATGATCCGTGTCAAACTCATAGAATCGCATGATGATTGCCTCCTATCCGCCGTTCCTTAATTGGATGGTCTCGTCGATATTCCCATTCCTGTTCTGGCAACTCTGGCTTAATCTCCTCAGTCTCCCCTAGTCTTAAAGCCGTCATGTAATAACCATGATCAACAAAAGTATAACGCACGCCTTTTTCCAAGTGTGGCAGAACCTGCCCTACACCATTAACAAAAGGGACTTTTGTTTGTTTAAGCACCCAAACTCACCGCTTTCACACTAGTTCCCAATACCCCACGCCGCACAACGATTCGCTGATCCGTCTTGCTTTCTGCTAAGATCTCAGTCCATTCACGCTGTCGTACCGGATTGTGCTCATATAACCGTCGCGCCCGATCATACGTTGCGTAATCAACACTCGTCAGCTGATGTTGTTGCATAAACACAAGCAGCTTGTCGATTGCTTTCATCTCTAGATTACCTCATTTCAATTTCTGAATGAATCGTTTCCTTGTGCCGTTTTCCTCTTAGCCTGACGGCCTCACTACGATTGAGCCAGGCCATTAGTAAGTGTCTCTCTCGCAGACTCAAGTCATGCATATGAGCGCGGCGATATTTAAAATAGTCTTCAACCGTCGTGATCTTGCCAAGTTTAGTCATGTTGACAAACTCAGTCACAACTTCATGTTGATGTGTTCCTTTTTGATGTTTCATAACAACTGCTCCTCTTAGCTCAACTAACAATATGATGCCTACGCATGAAGCATAGGTGAGGTCTGACCTCATGGTTTCTTAAAAAGCTAATAAACGTTTTTTTCGTGAAATCCTCGAGTTTTCTAGGCATGAAACTCGCTAAACCTTAGCGTCTATGACGCTCGATTGACAGCTCTAGGCATATGCTGACGACCTTTCCAGCCATTCACTACCACCCAAGCAAAAACTTGCTGACACTCACCGTCGAGTGATTCACGGTCTGGTTCTAAGCCGCAGCAAAGAACGGTCAAACACATTATGTCTCGCCCGCTTTGATGGTGACACGGACTACTGGTGGCGGCACGGAATACCGAGGCGTTCCTCACCCACTTGATTTCGCGGGCAACCATCTCCCCTTCACATACCGGCTGTGAGGAACACCGTCGAAAAAGGCCGGAGGGAGTTTAAGGCTATTCAGATTTCAAAGAGCTAAAAGTGTGCGTTCACACGCACGCATCATATTGTGAGTTGAGCTTGTGAGATTAGGACAGCTTGTATAAAGCCGCCTGTGGGTGCTTGCGCTTGGCAATCATCGTATGGTCGCTGTTGTAAACACTGCGAATCTTGGGGTAAAGCTGTTCAATTGCCTCAACCGAAGCAAGATCGCGATCGTAAAAGGTACCGTCTGCGTGATTAATGAGCACCCGTTGATCAAACGTTCGGACACAAAATGCGTGTCTAACGACCCCTAAACGTGCTAAAATAGCCATTGTAACAACTCCTTTCTTAGGATCAGCAGCACCAAGAGAAACAAAAAAATAAGGGGCGCGCTGCCTACTGGCAACGCGCCCCTCACTCGTCTTGTTTGGCTGCTATTTTGACGTCTCTTACTTTCGCCTAAGACTTCTCTAAGAGAAGTTCCACAGCGGTCACAAGGTCTGTTAAAATAAACTTGCCGCGCTTAACGCGGTGAAGACGGCAGTTGCTAGGCTAGGGTTTAGCTAGTTCTAGTAACAGTCACAGTGCGCTTATCCTGGACTTCCAATCCAGGTCAGTGCTGTGATGCTGTCTTATTTTTTTGTGTTCCCCTTGCTACTGTTGATTCTGAATTCAAGATAACACTTGAATTTTTTGAATGCAAGCATTAGTGTGTAGAGGAACAAATTAAGTAAGGCAAACATGTGTTGAATTGAGCAGGTAGACAAACAAATGTTCGCCTATATTTATTATAGGACCTGGTTCCTTTTTAGACAAGAATTTTTCTAATTCTTGTCTTTCTTTTTGCTCTTCTCTAGGTTGGCTAACTCTTCACGAACCCTATGATGGCGGCGAATCACTTTACGAACTCGGTTATGTTTTTGCTGTGCAGAATCAAATGGCCCCCGGTAATCTTTCTGTCGTTGTCGCTCAGTTCTTTGTCCTTGTTTGACTTGAACAGACGAGGCATATTGGCTTGTGAACTCAATCATAAATTGATCTGGTACAACCCGGCCATCTTGTAATTGCCGCTGCTTTTGTTTGGTAACATAAAGCACCATCACATCATGTAGCTGGCCATCTTTGCCACGAACATGCGCAACTCGCCCTAATGGCCGATCCGGAATGACCAAATCATCAGGGACTAGCCAGTAGTATTTAGTCGGTCGAATGCGCTTTGGCGTCATGAAGTAACCTGCCATCATAGTAACTTTTCCAAGTACCTTGACGTGACGATTACGATGCTGCGTAAAGGCTTTTAACTCCGTATCAGTCTCTGTTTTCTCCTGGATCAAGCGTTCTTTGACGGCGGCATAGCTGTGCTTTCTAGCTTCTTCCGCTCGTTGATTAGCAGTTTTTTGTGCCTCTGCCAGAATATCCTCTCGTTCATCAGGATCACTCGTTTGAATCATGAGTAAATGCAGACCGGCACGTTCTGCCTCAGTTAGCTCTTTGAGGTTTTTGAGCGCTACCTCTTCCGGAAAGGCTTCACGTTTCCGTTGATTAAACTCTTTAGAATTCATCAGGGTCGCCTCCATTAGCTGTCATGAGTGATTTGTTCCAGTATGCCACCAAGGTCTCTTTCATAGCACCAAACAAGTAATTTTCGACATTGTTAATTTTTTTACTGTCAGAACGTAAAACGTTAAAAAACCGGCGCATAGTCTTGTTGATCATTTCTTGGCACTGCGGATCATCTAGAACAATCGTCGTTCCTTGATGTTCCCTTTCTACAGCCTTTTTGGCATTTAGGATAATACCCAGGAACCGATGCATCTGTTTTGGAGAATTGCACCATAGCCCAAGAAGTTCTATCCCTTCTCTGTTGAGAAAGAGACCACCAGTTGTTGATTCCGGCAAATAGGTTTTCGCGTTTTGAACAAGGTCTTGATTTTGCTTTTGAATAAGTTCAGGTGAATATTTATCTGTGGAAAAATCGAGTGTTTTTGTCTCTCTATTGTCTCTGGTTTGTGTTTTTAAATCTTTATATAGATATACTAAAGAATCTTTAGTTCCGTTCGTATCAAGGGTTTCAGAGACCTTTTCTCGGGCTAAAGAATCTTTAGTTCCGCTTGTAGCAAGAGATTGGAAGACCTTTTCTCGGGCTAAAGAATCTTTAGTTCCGCTTGTAACGGGTAACGCATTGCTTTGGCTTGCATCATTTTGTCGTTTATACACATCTGTTGCCGATACATTGAGATCACCCAAGTATAAGCGATTAGGAATATTTCGTTTCAATTTCGGATCAAATCCCATTTTTTTCTGGAAAAGTAGGTTTGCTTGTTCTAACTCTTTCTTGGTTTTGATTACCTTCGGTTCGGAGCAGTTCAAAATCTTTTGAAGTTCAGCGTTTGAAAAAATAAAGTAAACATTTCCGTTTTCATCAACCCAATCATTGTGAAGAGAATACTCCAGTCGATCCTTTAAAATGACGTACGCCAATTTAGCTTCTGCAGAAAGGTTTTTGTATGTAGGACTGTATAAAAGAACTTTAGGTAACTGAAAGAAAAGAGTTCCGTATACTTTTGTTGCTTGGTAAAATTTAAAACTCGAGTTTGTTGGTATCATTTTAAAAACTCCTTGCAATTTCATTTATTTATGTTTGAAAAATCTAATATTTGAGAAGTCTATATAACAACACGACTGTATACTAGTGATAACGTCTTGTAAAGGATTACCGATCAAATAATAAAAACGGTATACTAGTATACTAGTATACTTAGGAGAAATGTATACCAGTATACCAGTATACCGGTATACTTATTCTCTTCTATACGGTCCATGTTTGATTACATGTCCTTAAACCAAAGGCAATAAAGTAATATAAGAAAAGGATTCAAGGTATACGGGTATACTCGTATACCTTGAATCCTTATTTTATCAATAGAAAAGTATACTGGTATACTTTTACAAACGTAATCACAAGTGCTATAATGTATTTGGAAAGGCGGTATTTATATGGCAAAAACTTACGTTGTTGGGAACTTTAAGGGCGGTGTTGGTAAAACAAAAACCGTTACAATGCTAGCTTATGAAAGTGCAGTTAAAAAGAGAAGAAAGACTTTGGTAATTGACCTAGATCCTCAAGGCAATGCAACAAGCGTTCTTGGGCGAACGGGTGGCTTAAGTGCCATTACGAAGAATGTAACAGATGGATTTATCACCGGAAACTTGCAGAACCAAATAACCAAAGTGATACCTTGTCTGGATATTATTGGTGCAAGTACTAGCTTTAGAACGTTACCCAAACTTTTAATGTCAAAATTTCCGGACGACGAAGATCAGCAAATGCTGTATTTAAAAACACTGCTGGAACCCTTAAAGGATCAATATGATAGTATTTACCTCGATGTTCCGCCGACTATCTCGGATTTTTCGGACAATGCAATGATGGCTGCTGATTACTGCATTATTGTTCTTCAAACACAAGAACTCTCTCTTGATGGAGCCAAGACCTATATTTCCTACATGCAATATTTGGCAAATAACTATAATTCCGATTTAGATGTTCTTGGAATAATTCCATGTATGTTGCGACCTGGCGGCAGGGTAGATGAAGATGTTCTTCGTGCAGCGCGGGATCTTTATGGAAACAACGTTTTACAAACGGTTGTAAAATATCAAGAACGATTAAAGGCATATGATGCTGAAGGAATCCATATCAACAAAACTTCACTAGGATACGAAGATAGTTGGGATATTAGAGCACATAAAGTTTTTGAGAATGTCCTAGACGAATTAGACGAAAATCAAAAGAAGCTTGATAAATACCGAGAAGGTGAGCTAAATGAGTGACGACAGCATTCAACCGATTATTAATCATCATAAAAGAAAACAAACAAGCGGGTTAGAACGAAAGCAAGTTTCGATTGTCGGAACAAATGATTTTTCGGCTACTATTGATAAGGAGGTTGCGAATAATAACTTACCGGCGAATGACCCTCGATACAAAGCAACTACAACAATGAAAATATCACCAGTCACAAATTTGAAGTTGCAGACTTTAAAACCGTTCATAAATGAGCAAAAGTCTAATGAACGTTCAGATACAATGAATGACTTAATAAACGTTTTGATAGAAAGCTATATTGGGAAAAATCTGACTGCACGCCAAGCAAATGCGTACAACCAAATGTTTGGGTTGCAACTCAGCATGTTGAAACCAAAACAAAAATAAGCGGTATGACTATACAAACGTGATAAATTTAGTTGAAATCAAAGTTACAGATGATTATGACCGTGAATTAAATCTTCAAAAACATCTGAGTCAGGGTGAATTAAATGGAGAGTGTCACGATACTCAACGTTTAGGTTCGAATGTAGCTTTAAGGAAGCTAGATAATGCTCATATTTGCCTTTGTCGCGGGCAAAGCAGGCAATCTCATAGCTTTTGCTCAATCTTGCTTTGAACCGCTGCATGTAGATGAAGAATGAGTAGCAGTCTTCAAAGTGGTTATCGACCACCACAAGCCAATAACGAGTGTGAGGCGCACGGGTGAAGTAATGATCGTACTGTGACAGCATGGATTTGATACCAAGTCGAAGTTCAGTTGCTTTATCCATGATGACCACCTACCAATCCGGCGCGATCAATTGCGGTTGCGCCTTTTTCTTTTGAGTAACCTCGAACAATGGCTTTGTAGCCATATAACTGCCGAATCTTATCGATGGTTTGATCTAACAAAACGTTTGCTTCCTCCTTCTCTGCTGGTTCAAAGAGACTAAGTTGCATTGTACTTGCTTGACTGATGCGATTAACGCGAACTGAGACATTTCTAACGGCGTGTCCGTTCCACTTACTATGGAAGAGAAAACGAGCAGCGCGAATTAAATCGTCTGTGCGGTTTGTGGGATCAACCTTCATTTGCACACCAAAACCAGAAGTGCCAGCTTCTTCTGCATCAGCGTAACCAATGCCGACACTAATGACCTCACCTTGTACTTTGTGATGGCGAAGTCGGCCAGCTACTTGATCCGCAATCTCGCTAAGCACAACTTCAATCTCTCTTGCCTGCGTATAATCTCGCATGAGTACCTGACTATTGCCATAGCCTTTGTTCTCAGCGCGCGGTAAGTAACGGCGCGTTAAATCCGAGTAATCAATACCCCATGAATGGAAGTACAAGGCATCGCCGAGAACACCAAAGCGCTGATGGAGAAGCGAGCGATCAGCGTGGGCTAGGTCATAGAGGTTGTTGATGCCGATGGCGTTTAACTTTTTAGCAGTTCGACTACCGATTGACCAAAAGTCAGCTAAATCATTCAGTTGCCATATGGTTTCGGGTACCCGATCGTAAGTCCATGTCGCTTGCCAAGGCGTTGACTCTTTAGCTTCGTTATCAAGGGCTAATTTGGCAAGCAGGGGATTTTGACCAATGCCAACGGTTGTGATGATACCAAACTGATCAAACACCTTCTTCTGTATTTGGGTAGCGATCTCTTCATTAGAACCAAAGAGACTGTGAGAGTGAGTGACGTCAATAAAAGATTCATCAATAGAATAGGGATACCAGTGAGCGTCATCTGTGAACTGCCGATAAATACGATTGATCCCGTAATTCTTGCGAATGTAATCCGCCATTCGTGGTTCAGCAAGCTCTACCTGCATGTCGTCTCGTAATTGAAAGCGGCGCGTGCTCAAGCCAACGTGGTAACGTTTCTTGCAGTTGGGACTCGCAGCTAACACCAGGCCGCCAGGAGAATCGCCTTTGCTAAGCACGGCAATATCAGCAGCCAGTGGGTGAATACCGCGTCGAATGGCCTCAACTGATGCGTAAAACGACTTGCAGTCGATGCACATGATGTCATGTACCGGTAACCTGGTTGGATTATCTAATGGAGTCGTCATGCTAATGCCCACCACCGATCTGGATTGAGCAGAGCTACGTTACGAATATCAGCTGCATCAATTGATTGGGTATCACCATTCTTGAGCTGTAAATAAACCTGATCGTCCCAGTGACCAATGACGGCGCCCTCAATATCTGGTAGCAACCGATCATCGTAGGGGGTGCCAATTTGAACCGCCACGATTTTTGCATTTTGCCAGGCATCTTCAAGGATGTCGCTAATGGTTTCTTGAGACTGTTCAGGCTTTGGTTGAACAGGGCGCTCAGAAATGGAAGCCTCTTCCATATAGGAAGAATGATCGCTGAGAATCCAACCGAGCCATTTCTTCATGCAGCGGTCAGGGTAAAGCCATTTTTCTCGCGGCACATTGTTTTCCATCATGAACACCTCCACATCATAATTATACGAACGTGTGTTCGATTAGTCAATGAGAACTGCTTGCTTATATCCTAAATGAGATATATAATTCAAAGGAAGCAAAATTGTCAAATAGGAGGCAGATATTGAACCTGAGAGACAAAATACAAGCGTTGCTTGACAGTGATGCTACGTCCTATGCGATTGCTAAAGAGACCGGGATCAGCAATTCAACAATCGTGGAGCTGCGGCATGGCAAAAGAAAACTCAGCAACATTTCATTGAAAGTTGCTGAGCGATTAGGGCAGTACTATGACGAACACTGTGGGTAATAGAGGCCATTGTACTTGTTATGAGTTATGGATTTTTGACTAATGAATGAGCGAAAAAAGACCGCGAAGAACAGTACGAGGCTAGAACAGTTGAAATAGGTACAACCTTTTTAGACCGTTATTTAATGAAATCGATAAAGTAAGATTGTATAAAAGGTTTGAAAACAAGGATCAGTATTTTTTAGAGAAGTAAAGAGGCATAAAATTATGAACAAAAAATATAATGATTATACGATGCGAGATGAGTTTGATATAACCGTAGATTTTTCTACAAACCTGATAGAAAAAAAGGGACGTTTTGGAATCGATCCTGAAAAATCTACTACTGGAAGAATTTCTAAGCAAGGAAATACTACAATATTACAAATCGCGACAATTCCGGTGAAAGATGAGAATAAGGGAAATGATCTAATTTTTAATGATGATAACCTAGTTTTAACAGACAAAGATACTTGTAACTGGTATGCAAGATCGATCGATGGGAGTATTTGTTTCACAATCAGAAGATTCTATTGTCAGGAGGAACGTGTAGTAAGCGAAGTGGTCTTTCCGGGCAAAATGTCAACATGGGTATTGACTGATTATTCAATGGCGGCGGAGTTTATACCCAATGACCGCATATATACAGCCGATATTGCAATAGACAAAGTACCAAGTTGGTTTGCATTACCAGTTAAATTAGGAGACGAAAGTAGTTTAAAGTCCGTCGATATAACTAACGTTACGTATAATAATGTTGCGTTTAATATATCTTTTGTATCAAGCTTTTTAACAGTAGGGACAGCATCATATCTAATGTATAAATCTTTATTTGATATACGCATAAACTTGTGCCAGGATCAAGAGAGAAGTTACATATATCAATTATCAAGTGCATTAAGAAACTTTTTTCAGGTGTTTATTGATTCAAATATAGGGATTAGCAAAATACTTCTTAATATGGATGCCGTAAGGACTCCCGAAAACCCAAATCCAACGTGTACTAGAGAGAATTGGATTGTAGCTAAAAATTATTTACCAAACTTGACTGATAATGGTCAAATGATTGGCGAACTTAACTACAACGAAATTGAAGATCATTTTGAAAAAGCCCTCAAGCTTTTTTTGCGGTGTGATGATTTACAAGATCTTGTAGATAAATATCTGCTTGTCAGCAAATCCAGTATGCCGATCTCAACTCAAGTAATTACACTAACCTCTGCTGTTGACGGATATTGCAGAAACTTCGTGTTCAGCAATAATACACGCATGAAAAATTTAAAAAAGAAAATGAAAAGGTTTCTTGAACTTGGATCAAACAACTCAATCAGTAAAAAAGTTCATCAACCAACAGCGGCTATAGATGAGCAGAAAATGATCGACTTGTTATGTGATAGTCGTGATTACTATGTTCATAAAGATAAAGAACAAAAGCTACCTGACGAAGACACACTGATTCGATATTTATCAGCGTTCCGACAGAAGTATCATCAAATTTTGTTAAGCTTACTGTTGTTCCCCAAAAATTAATCGGCTAAAATCTGCGGCAAAGCAAGACAATAGGGTGTACCCTATTGTAACTAAAGTGATAAGGGAGTATTATTAGTTACATATAAGTGACCCGGAGGCGACCTAGAATTGGCTAAAATCGGTTATGCGCGTGTTAGTACGCGTGATCAAAATCTTGCACGTCAAATTGAGCAGCTACATGATGCCGGTGTTAATAAAATCTTTCAAGAGAAGCTTTCAGGTAAAAATGCCGATCGTCCTCAACTAAAAGCAATGTTAGACTATATTCGTGATGATGATGAAGTAGTGGTATTGAGCCTTGATCGACTTGGTCGCAATTCTCATGATTTGACTGACATCATCGAAACCATTCGCCATCGTGGAGCTCAATTGAATGTTCTAAATCTGCCTAGCTTTGCAAGTATTGAAGATCCTAACCTTCGTAACTTGATTACGACAATTATTGTCGAACTATATAAGTATATTGCTCAAGAAGAGCGCGAAACTATTAAGATACGGCAACAACAAGGCATAGAAATTGCCAAACGCCAGGGCAAATATAAGGGAAAAATTCGCGAATATGGTCCTCATTCACCTAATCGTCAAAAACGCTATATTTATAAAGAAGCCTGTCGCCTTTTAAATAGGAAGAAAGACGGAGATGAAACTCTGACCAAGCGACAAATTGCTCGCATGTTAGGTATTGCACCAGTAACCTTATATCGCATCGAAAAGTATCAGGCAGAAGATCTAGCAAACGTTCCCCCTAGTGAGAGGTAAACATCATGATAGATTTAAGGGGCAAACGAATTCTCTTTACCGGCCGTTTGCGATCTTTTCGTCGTTTCCAGGCACAACAGTTAGCAATTATTCTAGGAGCAAAACCTGTCAACGGGATTGACAAAAATGTCGATATCCTTGTGGTTGGTATTATTAGCAAACCCTATGATCAACTACTTACCACTCAAAAGTTAACGTATGCTAGAACCTATGGCATTCCAAAGATTGACGAATTAGCCTTTATTTCATGGTGCCAATGGCGATTAGATCAATTGAAAACAACTCTTTAAGTACCTTCTTATCAAACGGGGAGATTAGTATGCAAAAGCGTATCGATTTGGCCAATCAAACGTTTGGACGACTCACAGTCATTAGTTTTTTGGGAAGCAGTTCTAATGGAAACGCGCTTTGGCTCTGTCAATGTCAATGTGGAAATAAATGTATTGTTGACAGTCAACGACTTCAAAAAGGATTCACTCGCAGTTGTGGGTGTTTGCGATCAGAAATAAGCAGATCAAACATAAAAGCTAATAACCAGACTAAAAAATACATGGGCAATCCCAAGAATTTTCAACTAATTAATCGAACAAATTTAGTTGCTTCTACACTTAAACGATCCAATAACAAATTCGGCATGATAGGTATTAGTTAGGCTAAAACGACTCAAAATTAGGTAGCACGACTTCACTTTCAAAGCCATCTTAATAAACCGTGTATATGTTCATGCGGAGGGTGCAATCGCTGCTCCAAAGACAGCAAAAAAGGATATCATTCCTTTGCAAGAGCAATATAATCAATCACACCAACAAAATTGAACAAATTGATCAGACAATCCGAGTAGGCGCAAATCCCATTGCTTATACTGCCGATGAACCTATAGAAAAGGCGCTTCGTCATAAAATGGTTCAGTACTGTAATCCTCCAAATGGCACAAATATTAAGACTAGTTTTCAAGAAAGGAAGCCGTAACGTGCGTTTATGGCATCAAGATTTAATTCAGCAACTCCCAAGACAACAATTATTGGGACAGCATCGTGAAATTGCGGCGCTTCGCGGTAATGGATGGGGACGGAAACACGCTACCGTTAATTACGTATTTGCACATTCCCCATATAAATTATTTCAATTTCACTGTATTGTGTTACGTGAAATGGAAAAACGAGGTTATCATCCAGATCAGAAATGGTATGATCCTCTGTATCGAGGTCAACATTGCCCAGCATACAAACAACTCAATCCGGTTGCACTCACAATACCCATCTATCCTGAGCATGACCAACGATATAAACATGTTTGCTTAACCAATTTACAAAACAAGGGAATCTTTTTAAACCTTCCGTGATCCTAGTCTGCGATGTTCATCTTGGGACATAGGATTGACAAAATAGTATCTCAACAATATATTTACTAAAAGTAAATAAATAGCCAGTATTACGTTGATAGGAGAAAATCAAATGGTAAACCTTACAGAAGAAATGAAAAATATGTTAAAGAATCAGCTCCCCTTTCTAGCAACAACAGGAAAAGATGGCAAACCTCAAGTTGGTCCCAAGGGTTCACTACATGTCTTAGATGACTCACATTTAATCTACTTTGAGCACACCTTTAGGCAGGCCTATAATAATCTCTCGAACAACCATTTGGCGGCGGTTGCGGTTGCTGATAGAGGCGCTCAAAAGGGATTTCGCTTTGAGGGAACGGCTCATATTCATGAAGCAGATGACTTTGCTAATCAGATTCTAGATAAAACTAACATCTTTGATCGTTTCCCACGCGCTGGCGTGGTGGTCATTGATGTTGAACGAATCTATAAATTGGATAATACCTTAGAAGCTGGTATTCAAATCGCCTAGGGTTTTTAAAACAAATTCAACCGAGTAAGTCGAAGAACTTTTTAGTGTCCAAACTCATACAGTGTTTATTTCATGTCATTAAGTATTCATTAGCAAGCAGTTTTGTTATACTTTGGTTAGAAGTGATAGAAGTACGTCTAATTCTTAAGAAACCCGTAGCTTACTGTTAACGCCATTACTTCGAGCGTGTCGATTTTCGATACGCCTTTTTTTGTGTTATTGGATAAAAATCATCCAATAAAAATGAAATATCAAAAAAGACGACTTCTACTATGGAAAGTCGTCTCTGATGAACCCGTTTTTCTAATACTCATTCATGTTGCATCGTCTTGCTTCAAATGCTTGAAATATACAGACATAGTGTTTAAATAAGTTGGCCGGTTTCAGTTTATTAAACTCAATATCAGTCTTAAAATATTGATTCTTTCCTAATTTAAAGTAACCCAAAAAGATATTAGACAAATTTTGAGATCCTAATGATCTTCTTTTAATTGAAAGCTTTTATCCCGAACTTTTTTGACATAAGCCTTATACTTAGTCTGGCCAAGTGGCGTGACAATTACGACTCGATAATGATTACCAGGCAGGCTGATGTCAGTCACCCCAGTTTGATCTGATTTAAAAGAATGTATATGTCGACCTCGTTTCACCACGACCTGTGTGGCTTCAGCCGGTACTTCCAGCAAATAATGCTTTCGGCCAAGCATCAAACTGCGCATTACGAAACCGATCAGGCCTAAAATGATCACCGCGCCTAAAAGTGCGACTATTAGCTTTAATTTGTTCCACCAAACCGCCCAACTTGAAGCCTCGTCATCTGCCTTAACGTAAGGAATTCGGCGACCCGTTATCAACAATCGATGAGAATTAATCATATAAGGCGTGCAGGTCATTAAGGTCACAAGATCCTGTCCCGGCACAATTCTTAGCTGCCGGGTATCACTTGGCTCAATAACCTGGCGCTTAAAGACTTGGTAAGCCAATTTATGATTGCCTATGCTAATAAAAAACTTGTCGCCTTTTTTTAACGCTGGTACTCGGGTAAAAAGTTCAGCGTTTGGCACACCACGATGCGCTGAAATGACAGCATGGGTATTTTTACCACCAGTTGGATAACTTGTACCATCCAATAAACAGGCGCCAAATTGTAGAAGCCAATCGCTTGTATGATTAAAAACCGGCAGACTAAGGCCAATTTTGGGAATCGTCAACTGAGCAACTGTCTGACGAGTCAAGATTTGTTGATTGCGTTTGGCCGCTGTTTTTGCGGTTCCTTGATCATTAACGGCATGATTAAAACTGGCAACGCCGGGCACTTGCTGACTTGCTGCCAACTGTTTATTTTTTTGCTGATAGTCGTTATATTCCCGCCGCAACACCATCTGATTCTTCCGCGCTTCTTGTTGTCGATACCTGTCGATGACTTGCTGATTTTGGTAAGAAACGTAAGCATCACTTGCAAATGGATAGCATAAAACACCAAAACCCGCTAAAAGAAGGCATCCAATCACAATATCAATCAAGCCTAAAGGTCGACGTGTTCGTTTTGTCACTCTGATTACCTCGCCATATCAAAACAAGAGCGCCATCGACGCTCTTGCTTGACTCATTTATCTTATTAACTTTTTAGAAACCATTGCGGCGCTTGCGATAGGCAACTGCTCCAAATGCAATTAAGGCAACGCCCAAAATCGCAAAAATGACTGTGCCAGTACCACCAGTGTGTGGCAGAATACCGCTTGGTGCATCTAGAATGTCGCTAGACGAATTATCAGCTTTAAAGTCTGTATTGGCAGCAGCCTCATAACCATCCGGCACTTTTGTTTCAACTGCCGTGTAAGTTGTGGTGTTATCAGCAAATCCATTTAAGCCAAACTTACCGCTCTTATCAGACGTGAAAACAGTAGCATCGCTTTCAGCAACCCACGTCAATCGATAGTTATTGGCCAATACATCGATAAATCCTTCGCCGATGCTGACGCTTTGACCATCTTTATCTGTCAACTTCAAAAACTTGCCATCACTATTGCTAATCTTAAAGCCGGCTCCTTCAAGCACTTCTTTAGTCTCAGCATCTTTCTTAACAAAAGTGCGCTCATAGGTGGTCTTTTGAACATTCTTTGGGTAGACATAGACATTCCCGTCGGCTGCTGCCTTGGCTGGTAAGGTTAACCAGAAATCGGCAGACGTGTTATAACCAGCTCGCGGATTGGTTTCATGGAAAAGATAGACAGCAGCACGAGTCTTACCGCTGGCATCTTTTGATTGGGTCGGTAATGCTTCGGCTAGTTCTCCTTGGTCATTAGTCGTTCCGGTTGCGGCAACCGGAGCACTATCAAAACTACCTTTATAATCCTTAGGCGATGCCCAATAATTGGCTGTCACGTTGTAAACGGTGAAATCAACGCCTTGTAAGCGCTTAGCACCGTTGCCGTCCCAGGGCTGATCAGTCGCACGATCAATGGCGGTAACATCTTTGTCAAACCCGTATTTAGTAAGGACAACGTTTTGTGTTGTCGTATCATTCGTATCCGCTTGAACCCGAGTGCCATTAAACCCGAGAACCATCAGTAATGTCATTAGGATCGTGCTGGTTAATGTCAGCACTTTCTTGGTAATTGTCTTTTTCATTCTTATCTCTCCCACTTATTAATTTTTTGGTTTTTTATGTTAAAAGCAAGTACTGTCGCGAAGATTATCAACCCGAGCATTGAAAGCCAAGCTGCAACTGTATCACCCGTTTGTGGCAACAATTGATGTGTTTTCTTTGGGACTTTTTTGGGGACGTCGGTGTGACGACTTACCATTTTGTTCTTAGGAAATAAATCAATGCGTGATTGATTCCCATGTTGAAGGTTGCTTGACATGACAACCACAAGATTCTGACTGGCTTCAATATTCTTAGGTGCCGCCGTTTCTTTAAAAAGATAAACCGCAGCATGCTGCCCCTGTCGGAGTGGTAAATCGCCAAAGTACGCTTCTCCCTGACCAGCCGTCACAACCTGTGCGATAAGGCTGGAGCTCGCAGGCTGATAGCTATCTTGACTCAACGTCGTTTGTGCTGCTTCAATCGCACCGCCATTTTTGGAGACAAGCTGCCAAAAGTCAGCGGTCACGTCATAAACTGTGAACGTCACACCGTTTAACGGCACATCTGCCTGCGAAAAGTCGGGTTTTGTTGTCCCGTTATTTGCTTGTTGAGTTGGCAAGGTATCTTTAAACAACAGCTTATGCAACACAACATCAACAGTGGTCGGCACAGTTGCCGCCTGTGTCTGCTGCAACGTTGTCGTTGCCAAACTGACTAGTAGTGCCAAGCAAAAGGTCAAAATCACTAACGGACGGAAGGATTTAGTCATGTTGCTTCACCACCCGTCGTTTTATCAAAACAACCAGTAATAAAAGGAACGCTGCGCTGATCAATCCCAGTGCGATACCAAGCAATCGCTGATAGCCCTGACCACCTGTATGCGGCAAAATTGCAAGTGGCTGATTAATCGCCTGCAAAGTGATCGTGCTGCCATCAATCGCTAATGTGTATCCGTTCTTACTTTCGCCCGGCTTCAATGCCTCACCGTCAATCGTGACGGTTGCCTCTTTACCAGTCGTAGCTACCTGAATGGCAATCTTTGCAGGATTGCTTTGATAGCCATCTGGTGCTTTTGTTTCTGACATCGTATAGGTACCATCTGCAACTAATTTTGTCGCAAACGCTTGTCCCTCAGATGTCGCCGATGATGTTATCGTCTCAGCTTCGCCAGCACTTGGTTGCAGGGTGAACGCTGCACCTGCAAGATATTGGCTTTGATTATCCTGTTTGATGACCCGCAAAGTCATGGATGGCTTTGGTTCATCATATTTCGTTAGCGTCAGAATTTGCTGGTGATCCCCGGTCACCGTAAAATCATCTGACTTATCACCAACAGGATTCAAAGTCTGCTGGCCATTAATAACACTCCCTGATGTCACATTGTCCTTTGTGCCATGGTATTGCCATTGCCCATCAGACGTTAGCTGAAAAAGATACATTGTCCCATCAAGTTGATAACCTGTAGGTGCTGCAGCTTCCTGAATACCGTAATACCCCGGCGCTAGTGCCTGCAGATCCGTTGACGTGATGGCGTTGGTTTTGGATACCTGTTGAAAACTATTATCGCTGTACTGGGTTAAGTTAAACTGCATGGCCTTCAACTGATCTGCTGATAAATCAGTACCATCGGTTGTTTTTTTCTGAAATTGAAAACCATACTGCTGATTTGTTAAAGTCAACGTTGCTGTTTGCTGATCCATATTTTGAGAACTGATAAACGAACTCAAATCAATTCCCGAGGCATCTTCACTCTTAACGACATATGAAAAACTTTGACCCTGATTGTTATACGCAGGTGCCGTAAAGCTAGCTTTCCAGTTATCAGCTTTTTTAAGGACTAAGGTCTGTTGCCAATTTGGATCAAGCGAACCGTCAGCCACTTTTCGCTGCACCGTGACGTTGAGCGTATCCGGTAACGATTGATTGCTTAACTGGCGCCATTGCTTCTGCACATAAACTGTAGTTGCTGGTGCCCTGCCTGAAGGAATCCCAAAGTCAACAGCGGCAGCGCCCGCTTTTGGTGTCAACAATGTTTCACCATTCATTTGGTACCAAAAATCAGGCTTGAAGCCAGCATCCTCTGTTTTGATCCGTACTTGATAATGGATTTGAACTTCCTGATTCTGACCCAAGTTCATGTGATTCACCGTCAATTGACCATCTTGGATCGCCGCACTTGGCAACTCACTTGCTGGCACAGTTTGCTTGCCGACACTCGTAACGGTCGCCTGGTTGTTTGCATATTGAAATTGCGTACCAATCGGGTCTGTGATCGTGCCATCGGTGACAGTATTAAAATTTTTGATAATATCCTTTGCCTGATTGTTCAAATACTGTCTCTTATACACATCTCCGAGC
>OJKS01000078.1_pt1 | contig 22768 bp, 25 predicted proteins | sample 1596761 | NCBI WGS metagenome assembly OJKS01 (sample SAMEA3904700, study PRJEB24821) | metagenome | biome: Builtin; feature: hospital; material: surface | place: USA | collected 2013-08-19 | reverse complement strand
CGACCATGAGGATTTCTGCGCGGAGCAAGGTCTTGCGGGACTTGGCCTCAGCGAACTTGCCGTAGGTCTGGCGGCGGTCAACGGCGAAGGAGGAAATCATTGGGGAATGGTTGAAGGAGAAGACCATAACCGGAACCAGCAGCATCAGGGTAACGCCCATGCTGTGGCCAGAAGCCTCGCGAGCAACGTTGAGGTCGAAGGAATCAAAGAGTGCGGTATTCCACTTCGGGATGAGGTAGAGGGAAAGCAGAACCAGGATGCCGATGAATGGGTAGACCAGGTAGGACATGACGTGAACTACGACGTCCTTGCCCATGCGGACGACCAGGATGAGGCCGCCTACTAGCAGGAGGGAGGTAAGCCAGCGCTCCGGCGGGGTGATTCCGAGCTGGTGCTCCAAGAAGGAGTTGACCGTGTTGGTGATGGTTACCGAGTAAACCAGCAGGATGGGGTAGACCGACAGGAAGTACAGGATGTTCATCAGAACGCCGGCCTTCTTGCCAAAGTGTTCCTCGACGACGTCCGTGAGGTCACCGTCTGGCTTGGAGCTGGAAAGCACCAAGCGGGTTAATCCGCGGTGAGCCCAGAAGGTCATTGGCAGTGCTACCACCGTCATGATGATCAGTGGGATGATGCCGCCGATACCGGCGTTGATGGGGAGGAAGAGGACGCCGGCGCCGATTGCGGTGCCGAACAGGGAGAGCATCCATACGGTGTCTTCCTTATTCCACTTCGGTGCACCCTCCTGGCCATCAAACGGGGTGTCAATGCCAGGGGCTGGTGCGGATTCTTTGGAGGAGGGAGCTGCCTTGGAGGTCTTGAGATCCTGGGGCATCTCAGCCTGGTTCTCTGGGTGCTGGGCTTTGTTGCGCCGCGTGATTGAGTGGGACATTTTCTTTCCTACATCTAGTTGGTCGGCCGAAGCGTTTGGGCTTCTGCAACCATGATTGAGAAAATTTCTTCTCACTCAATTTTGCGTTTGTAGGATTTTGAGAAATTATCTCGCATCCTGCATATCCAGCCCTTTTGCTTCGCTGTGCCTTCAGTATAGAACAAAATCTTGCAGGGTGATAATAAATTATTGCACTGCGAGTAGGGCATTTATCACTCTCTGAGAATTTGCATTCCCCAGTGCTTTATGGCTTGCTCTACACAAAATCCGGAAAAGTGGTCTGGGTCACGGGGTAGCTTGTAAAGGGCCTGCTTAACACGATTTTCAGATCTCGCGGGCCAGAAATTGAGGGTGCGGGCTAGGTCTCTACCAAGACGGTGAAAGGTCCTTCGTTCACAGAAGAAACGCGCATTTTAGCCCCGAATTGGCCTGTTTCAACTGACACGCCGCGTTCCCTGAGGTTCGCAATAATCGCCGCGATGACCGGTTCGGCCTCGGGTCCTGGGGCGGCATCCGCCCACGAAGGGCGCCGTCCTTTGGCGGTGCGGCCGTACAAAGTAAATTGGCTCACCACAAGCACGGGCGCTCCGGCGTCAATGACTGAGACTTCGCCATCAAGAATGCGCAGTTCTGCAATCTTGCGTGCCATTTTCTCAGCGCGGGGCTGCCAATCATCCATATCCTCGCGCGAGACCCCAACTAGAGCGAGAAGACCACCGGTTTCGGGGCAATCGATGGCTCCTACGGTTTCTCCATCGACGGTCACTGTGGCCTCTGATACCCGAGTCAAAACTGCGCGCATGGTTTACTTCTCCTTATATAACGAGTGGGGGACAGTGTGGATCTAGCTGAGGTCCAGCGAATCGGTCTCCAAGAGGAGATCAGCTGGGATAAGCAGGCCATGGCGGACCATATCGATGACGGCGGGTAGGGCGGCAGCAGTAAGTTCTGCTTCGTCGAATCCATGTGCCGCCGCATACAAGCCGATGGTTTCTTCAAGGTTCAAGCCCTGTGGGTTGAGACCGGCGACAATGGCAGCGATGTGTTCATCTACTTCGTGGCTCCAGCGCGGACCGTCGGTGCGAGTAAGACGTAGAGCGGCCCGAGTAAAGCCCTGGCCCAATTCTCCGTCTGGGGTGCTGATATCTTCGCGTGCCAGCCCCGGGTGTACGCGGAAGTGCTTTCCCTGTAGCTCGCCGGGTACGAGGTCGCGCAGCCACGCCACGCGGGCAAAATATTCTTCTACTTCTGGGCCAAGTGGGTCGCTAAAGGCCTGCGGCATTTCTTCGGCCAAGATATCGGCAGGTTCATCGTCGCCGATGCGTTGGATAGCCACAAAACCAAAGCCAATGCTATTGACCTCGTGTTGCTGGAAATGCTCCAGCCAGGCGCGAGAGCGCTCTTGTCCTTCAGGGGAGCGTACATCCAGGGATTCGTCCTCGAGCCAGGTGGACACATAGAGTGCGGGATCGGCTACGTCGCGCTGGATTATCCAGGCGGCAATTCCTTTGTCCGGTAGCCAGGAAGCAACGCGTTGCTGCCAGGTCTCGCCGCTGGTGTGTACCCAAGCTGCCAGAAGGTGAGCCGTTCCGCCGGGGGTTAGGTGATCGGTGGCCCGAGAGACAACCAGCTCGCTGGCACCGTCCAGATTTAACCCGGAATCGCGGTAGACGTGGCCAACTTCGGGAAGGCCAACAACAAAAGGTGGGTTAGCTACGAGGCGGTCAAAGCGGCGGCCGGCTACGGGGTCGAACCACGAACCTTGCAGCAATTCCACTTTCTCGCTATCGCCAGTAGCGGCAATGGTAGCCTCGGCCAATTCCAACGCACGCTCATGCACGTCGGTGGCGGTAATCTTTTCAGCGCAATCGAGCTGCCCCAGCAATTGGACGCCCGAGCCAGTGCCTAGATCTAAGACGCTGCCCACTGGGCTTACTGGCGTGGATTGCAGCAGGGAGAGGCTTGCCGCGCCAACGCCAAGCACATGGTCTGGGCCAGGTACGTGGTCGACCAAGGAGGCGTCGACGTCGGAGAAGATGAGACGGTTGGCGCCAACGATGGTGTGGGGGCGGATATCGAGGGCGATGTAGGCCTTGCCATGGGCGTCGGCAAGCGCAACATTGGCATCGAGCAACTGGGTAGCCAGGCGCGCGCCTACCGCCTCGCCCAAAAGCGTGGCCGGCAGGTGTTCATGCAGGAGGAAGAAGCGGATTAAAAGATCTAACTGAGATTCGCTGTGCGCGGCGAGCGCAACTGGTGCTGGTTCGCCGCGGAAGAGGGCCTCGGTAACTTCCGGACCTAGGTGCCCGGCTACGCCATCGGTAGTAAAACCGGCGGCGGTAAAGACGTCGGAAAGCTCTGCGGCCAGCTTGGCTAGCGCGGAGGCATCAAAGTCTGGGCCAAAAGCGGTCGTCATATAAGCAGGAATCCTTTACTCTTCTTCGTGATCAATGATGTCGTGGTGTGCCTCAATAGGCCGGGCGGTGCCGCCGGAAACCTGTGGGGCGTGGGACTGGCTATAAAGTTGCCGGTTCATGGCTGGCTTGTACACGTTTTTCTCGCGCTTATCCTTCTTTTCGCCCCGGCCGTTGCCAATCACCACGGCTATCCAGGGGAGGGGAAATGTCACGCCCACAATGATGGCGGCTAAAAGCCACCAATGCATATAAAGGAAGAAGCCGGCGATGAGCAGGGAAGGAACGCGCAAAAACTGAAAGATTCCGTACCGAATTTCGCGGCGCTTGCGGTCCTGGCCAGGCGAGAGCTTGGCATCTGTGATGAGGTAGCGCTCTTTTTTGCCAAACAACCTAGACTCGGCTCCCCTCGTGCGCGTCGGCGTTCCCTCGATAAGGGGAGAGGGGCGCAGTGGCTGGCGTGCATGACGTGTACATGTTCTCCAAGGGTAGCCGCCTGACTCGCAAAGTTCGATGCCGATGCGGCAAAATGGAGTGCGTGACTACGACTACGAAGACAATTGAACGGCCAGATATTCGTGAAGACACTTCGACGACGGATAATGACACGCCGAAGTTCTTCCACTACGTCAAAAAGGATCACATCCTCGATTCCGCGGTGAACGGCAAGTACGTCGTTGCGCTGTGCGGCGAAACTTTCCCGGTGACCAAGCAGGCAAAACCGGGTTCTCCGGTATGCCCCGATTGTGAGCGTGTGTATAAAGGTCTGCGCCGCAAGTGAGGACTTTTAAAAAGACTAACCTTCGCGCCTGGCAGCAATCCGCCCTCGATAAATTCCTCGCCACTAAGCCGCAAGACTTCATGGCGGTGGCGACCCCGGGCGCCGGAAAGACTACCTTCGCACTGCGCATTGCCACCGAGCTCATGGAAGACCGTACGGTCGAGCGCGTAATCGTGGTGGTGCCTACCGAACACCTCAAGACCCAGTGGTCTAGCGCTGCCGCGCGCGTTGGTCTGGCTCTCGATCCGGCGTTTAGCAATTCCTCCGCCGTTAATCCCTCCATGGACGGCATTGTGGTGACTTATGCGCAAGTGGGTATGCACCCCTTCAAACACCGCGCGGTGGCCTCGGCTCGGCGCACTTTGGTGATCCTGGATGAGATTCACCATGCAGGCGACGCCAAGAGCTGGGGCGATGGCGTCAAGGAAGCCTACGACGATGTCAATCACCGCCTGGCCTTGACCGGTACGCCTTTCCGCTCCGATGACTCGCCCATTCCATTCGTCCAATACGTGGACGATGGGGAGGGGCACAAGGTATCCCGCTCGGACCATACCTATGGCTATGGCGATGCGCTTGCCGACGGCGTCGTGCGCCCCGTTGTCTTTCTTTCTTACTCTGGCGAAGCCCGCTGGCGCGACTCGGCCGGCGAGGAACATGCAGCCCGTTTGGGCGACATTATGAATGCGGAGCAAACCGCCCGAGCGTGGCGCACCGCCTTGGACCCCAAGGGTGAGTGGATCCCTGCTGTGCTGCAGGCGGCGCATACCCGCCTGATGCAAATGCGGCGCAATATGCCGGATGCCGGCGGCCTGGTGCTGGCTTCGGATACGACGACCGCACGCGCGTATGCCAAGATCCTCAAACAGCTTTCTAATACGCCAGTGTCGGTGATTTTGTCTGATGATCCCGGCTCCTCGGACCGCATTCAGGAGTTTTCTGAGTCCACCGATGAGTGGATGGTGGCAGTCCGCATGGTGTCCGAGGGCGTCGACGTCCCGCGCCTAGCGGTGGGCGTTTATGCTACCTCGGCATCGACCCCGCTCTTTTTCGCCCAGGCCATCGGCCGCTTTGTGCGCTCGCGCATGCCGGGTGAAACCGCTTCCGTTTTCCTTCCTTCGGTGCCTGTCTTGCTGGGCTTGGCAGAAAATATGGAAAAGTCCCGCGATCACGTTTTGGGTGAGGAAAAGCCGGACAGGGAAGGCTGGGACGACGAACTGCTAGAGCAGGCGAATCAGAAAAAGACCGAACCAGACATGCTGGAGAAGTCTTATGAGTCGCTTGGTGCCGAGGCAGAGTTCTCGGGCCTGCTGTATAACGGTTCTCAGTTCAATACCGGGGATATGACCACCGATGAGGAAGCAGACTTCCTTGGCATTCCCGGGCTACTTGATGCAGACCAAGTCAAAGATTTGCTGCGCAAGAAACAATCCGAAGAAATGGACCGCCGCGAAGCGGAGGAAAAGGCGCGACGCGCCGCTGAGGCGGAGGAGGCTCACCGCCGCAAGCTCTACGGCATGGATTATGCACCGGCCTCACGGAAGAAGTCTATGGAGTCTGAGTCCAGCGATACTGGAGTTGTCGATGAGCTAGGCCAGCTGCGCAAAGAGCTCAATACGGTCGTATCCATCGCTGCCCAGCGCTCGGGCCGCCCGCACGGTGCCATCCACACTGAGGTGCGCAAGGCCTGTGGCGGCCCGCCCACCGCGCTGTGTAATGCCGAGCAGCTGCGCGAACGCATCGAGTACTTGCGCAAGTGGTAGGGGTAGGCGGTCATGGTCAAAGTCAAGGTCAAGCAAGGCCGGATTGGGACAGTACTCCAGTACCTTTCGTGCGGTGCACTTCTAGCGCAGTGCATTCCTAGCCCGGTGCACTCCTGGCGCGGAGTGCACCCAGCCCGGCCTTTTCTGCGCTCTACCAGAAAGCGATCGCCGTACAATGCGCAGCCAGCGTGGGTAACGTAGTTAAAAGCAAAAGAACGATTAGCAATAACACGATTAAGGCTTTTGGGCTGCGCTCAAGGAGGCTAAGCGTATGACCATCCCGAACGGCCCTCACACCCCGGGCAACGGAAAGAATTCCGACAGTTCCGAAGGCGCGGTATACCCGGCCTTTGCCGGTGGAGGTGACGGTTATTCCTCGGCCGAAAAGAAAAGCGTGATTGCGGTGTGGGCTCTCGTTATCGGCATCATTGCGCTGGTGTCTTTGCTCCTAGTTGTTCCACCGCTGCTGCTAGGGCCGATTGGCATCATCGTCTCCATCATCGCATTGCTAAAAGGCAAGAAGCGACCAAAAGAGCTGCGCCGCGCTTGGATGTCCATCGCCGGCTTGATTACCTCAATTATCGCTTTAATCTTGTCCGTTGCTTTCTTGGTTTACTTGTATACGCATATTGGTTGGACGATGACGCCTGACCCTGAAATGTGCACGACCATCGATGACCCAGCGCAAAAGCAAGCCTGCATGGAAGATTCCTTGAACGGTTCTACTCAAAACTAGGCGTTTCCCAAACGTCGAATATCGCATCTGTCCACCCATGGCACCATCCATGTGGAGGTGCGCAAGGCTTGCCGCGGCCCGACCGCCCACAAACTCGGCCACTCGTTAGTTGCCAGCGATTTCACAGGTTCCGTAAGTAACGTGGCCGAAAGCGATTACAAACGCGAAAGTTATTAGACGCACATATTTGATAAAGAGCACGCAATTTGGGCTGCCCCAAGGAGGCCAACCACATGACCACCCCGAACAACCCAGAGAACCCGGACAACGCGAAGAACCCATTTAGCAGCGACAGCACCGGCAAGCTGCCCTCCTACGGTGAGGCAACCTCCAAGGCTAACGAGGAGCACACCCACGACGCAAACAACTATGGCGTAGAAAACACCGCTCACGACCACGCCTCCCACGATGCTTACGGCACGAACGCAACCGCCGCTGGCGCCGGCTACCCGGCCTACGCCGGTGTCGACAGCCAGCCGGCAAAGAAGAACGCAGTTGCTATCTGGGCGATGGTCATCGGCATCATCGCTCTGCTGTCCCTGCTGCTGATTGTTCCGCCGCTGCTGCTTGGCCCAATCGGCATCATCGTCTCCATCATCGCGCTGGTCGTCGGCCGCAAGCGCCCGAAGGAGCTGCGCCGCACCTGGATGTCCATCGTCGGCCTGGTTACCTCCATCCTGGCCCTGGCCGGCACCATCGCCGTCATGGCCCTCGGCGTCAAGCTCTTCGGTGACACCGGCGCCGACAAGTGCCTGGAGATGCAGGACCCTGCCCAGCAACAGGCCTGCATAGAGGAAACCCTGGGTGCCGCACCACAGCAGTAGGGGAAATACCCGTACACTGCACTAAGCAACCCCCACGAGCCCCGACCACCTACGTGGTTGGAAGGCACGTGGGGTTCTTAATGTCTCGTGGAAGTCGCACTGTCACTTGGCGTCGGTAAGTGTGTTTCCGAGCGGAACTAGGAGAGGGGATTAACCCCTGTTTCGATAATTATTGAACGGTGTTCAAGATGCTGGGGTACGATACTTGCATGGCAGAAACCTCGACTGTGCCGATGAGTATTAAGATGCGTGCAAGCCTTGAAGGTAGGCATATCTCGGGCGCTGAACGCATCGTGGAACCACACCTTGTTCCTAGCGTGAGTTCTGAGCTTGCAACCCGGGCGTTGCGGCATGAGAAGGGCGTGCCGGATTCCATCAATATCGCTACGAGGGCGGTTGCACCAGGCAACATTATTTATGTCAACGCCTTGAATGTCGGTACACGGGCCTGCGAGAACCCGGAGTTTGCACAAACAGCGATGATGGCCGTGCTCGCTAAGGACAACCATGTTTCCGAGAGCGCAGCCCGCCGAGGTATCGGGCTATTGTACCGCACCCGCGATATGCGCGGTGCCAGCATCGTCTGCGCTGAAACCGGTGAGCGTCTAGATACCCATGGGCAACGCGGTGTTCGGGTGGGAACATTTGATTGGGCTAATTCTCCTTGTGCCGAGTCGAAGAACCATCGGGCTGATGCCGTTGCTTTAGCATCCAAGGCTCTTGCTGCGCCGGGCATTGTCGCGGAAGTCTGTATTGCCGATGACCTGAGCTACACCACGGGTTATGTTGCGGTCGAAGGTTCCTATACGGCTTTGCGCAACGTCAAGGCTGAAGGCGGGAAACAAGGTGGACGTGTCTTGTTCTATTCAGGCGCACCTAGTGCACTTCCGGAGACAGAGCAGTGGCTGCGTGAAAAGCCTGTCCTTGTGGAAGGTTCTTGGCAATGAGCCTGGAAGACTGGGCATTCAGTTCCAATGCTTCGTGGTGTGAGCGTGGTCTGGAAAGAACCGAAAAGGTGAAGCGTCCTGGGTTTAGTTCCTACCTCAGGTAAGGAAGGGTTAGGCACTAAGCCTAGAAAGTATTCCGTCGAGTTTAAGGAGAAGGCGGTCCATCAGATCATTGAAATGGTCTGCTTGGAGTCCTGCTTACTACAGCGCGCCTTTGAACAGGTCGGCGAGCTTTTCGGCGTACACGCACACCGTGCGCGTGTGGGCTATTGCATCGATGACCAGTGAGACGCGCATGTGGTCTGCGAGCGCATAACCTGCAAGTTTCCGCGAGTAAGTTTCAATAACTGTGGCGGAATACATGTTCTTGCCACCCTTACAGGGCAGGTATGTAATGTCGCCTACATGGACGCGGTTCGGCGCTGCTTGGTAAAGCCTTTAAAGTCCCATGGCTTTCATGATGCGTGCGACCTTCTTGTGATTTATCGGGCCAAAGCTCGTATCGGCTTTAAGGCTTGCAGCGATGCGTTTAGACGGCGCTTTTTGTCTCCGCTGGGGTCGGGCGCGGTCATGAGTCCGGCGAGGGCATCGATGCTCATGGTGAGGACGCGGCGCCAGTTCTCGGGGTGTTCCATGGCGGGATCTTTGGCTTCGAGGCGCGCAGACGTGGCGTTGGCCAGTGCGGCGACGGCGCGAGCGCGGAACGCGAGGACGTCGGTGGGCAATGAGGCAAGCTCGGGTATGTGATCCTGGACGAGGCGCTGGAGCTGTGCGTTCTTGGTGTAGGTGCGGATTGCGGTCTCCGCCTGCGGGGGTGGTGATGGCTTTGGCAAAGAAGCGGGAACGCCACGATGGTGTGGGTAGTATGGCGTAGACCGTGAGCCACGGCTCGAGGTGCGAGGCGAGGGCATCGTGGACGCTCGTGTCTGGGGTGAGTCGTTCCAGATGGTGGGCGCGCGCCGCCTCGAGGGTGCCCAGGTGGCGCTCAATCATGGCGGTGAGAAGACCCTCGCGGCCGCCGAAGTGAGAATGATTGGCGGCGCCGGCGGCCTGGGCGATGGCGCGGTTGGATAAGACGTCGATGCCCTGTTGCGCGAACAGGTGCCCGGCGGTGTCCATGAGGTGCGCGCGGACTTTCTCACTGTGTTGTCCCATGGCTGTGAGAGCAGCCGAGGGTGCGGGCGGGGGATCTGAGATTGGGGGTAAACGACGGCTCAACCAACTGAACTTGTGAACTCATAAATCCTCCTTCGGATCACTCATAAGCAGTCTGGCAGCTATTGAGGTCCTTTTTATGGGCTTTTGTCTCTTGTTGTCTTTTGTGACTTTGACTCGTTAGAAGGCGAATACTCGCATCATGATTGTGATGACCACCAGCATGATGATTGCGGTGGGGATCTGCGCGATGATCGGGCCGTACTTGTTCTTCATCTGCAGGAGTGCGGCTGGGACGATGTTGAAGTTCGCCGCCATTGGGGTACACAGTGTGCCACAGAAACCTGCCAACATACCCATTGCGAAGATGGCGGCGGGGTTTCCGTCGAAGTTCTCAACGAGGACAGGCCAGCCGATGGCAGCCGTCATGATGGGGAATGCGGCGAAGGCGTTGCCCATGACCACGGTGAACAGCGCGTTGCCCAAGCAGTACGCGATGACGCTCCAGAGCAGGGCGTCCTGCGGAATGACGGCGCCGATGACGTCAGCGACTGCAGTGCCGACGCCGGCCTTGGTAAACAGCGTGCCGAGGGTGGAGAGCATTTGAGGCAGGAGTGCTGCCCAGCCGATGGCCTCAAGGAGACGGGTGCCCTCCGAGAGAGGAACCGACGGCGACTTCGGGCGCAGAACAATGAAGACGACGATGAGGCCGACGATGGCACCGATGCCCAAGCCCGTCAGGGTCGCAGAACCTTCCGCCAGGAGTGGCTCGCCGCCTACCTTCAGCTTCGGTCCGAGCACTGCCACGATGACGGTGACCAACGGAACGGTCAGAGCCGGGATAAAGAGCTTGTTGCCAAAGCGCTGTGCCAGCGCCGCGCGTTCTTCCACCGAGGTGGTCTTTTCCACGGCCACGCCGAGTCCGTTGAAGCCGGCGATCAATGCCATGACAAGAACCGTGACGCCGAGAATCCACGCTGGGGCGGTCTTGGCCTGGACGAAAGTGCCATACATAAACGAGACACCGAGCAGGCCCCAAAAGATGCTGCTGAGTGCCTTCTTGTCGTGCTTAGGGTTGGTGGCAATCAGAATGGAAACCGCAATGAAAAAGGCGCCAATGAGCCAGTACAGCCATTCATTAGTAATCATCTTGGGTTAAGCCTCTTTCGGGGTAGCGGATTCTTTTGGAACCGAAGGCGCCGATCTTTCCATCGCTTTCAGTTTGGAATCGATGCGCAGCAGGCGGGTTCCGTGAATAAGGAATGCAACAACGGCAACAGGTAATGCCCACAGGGCAAGCTCGATCGGGTCGAGCGCAACGTTGTAGTTGGTATCCACGAAGGAGGTGATCAACAGAATCGAACCGACGGCGACGAATGCGTCCTCGCCGAAGAACAAGCCCACCGTGTCAGCAGAGGACGAATAAGCCTTGAGCTTCTCCTTTGCTTTCTCCGACAGAGGGTGGCCGATGCGCTGTTCCTCTGCGCCTTGTGCCATCGGGTAGATGAGTGGACGAACGGTCTGTGCCGGGCCGGCGATGGACTGGATGCCAACAGCTGCGGTGATCTGGCGAATGAGCAAGTAGAGCGCCAAAATGCGTCCTGCGGTGAGCGTCTTGAGCTTGGCAATAAGCGTCTTTGCTTGCTCCTGCAGACCGAAATGCTCGATGGTGCCGATGATAGGCAGCACGAGCGCGAAGGTAGTCACGGAGCGCGAGCCGGCAAATCCTTCGCCGAAGATATTCAGAATATCCATCGGGCTAATGCCGCCGATTACTGCGGTCACGATGCCGGAAACGGTGACCACCAGCAGTGGGTTGATGCGCAACGCGAAGCCGATAACGACCAGCGCTACGCCTATGAGTACGTACATGTGTTTCCTCTATTGATTTCTGAGGGGAGAAAAATAAACAAGAACCTCGATGGTGAGGTAGCCGTTGGTACGGAAGGCAGATGGTGGGCAGGCTACTGGCGTGCCCACGGGTGAGCGACGTTCAGGCGCTCGGCTTCCAGGTGTGCTTCCCAAGCAAAGGTGGCAAGCCAGTGCGAAGACATGTAGTCACCGGTGATTGCGGCTTCGAGGCCAGGCGCGAGAAGTTCGGCGCTGCGCTCGCGGATGGTGTGCGCGAGTTCTGGGTGCGTATCCTTCGTAGCTTCGAAAATGCGCAGCGCGCTAGCCAGGACAGTCATGCCAAGGCCGTAGAGGTGGACCTGGTATCCGTCGGTTGGATCAAAAACCCGTGCAGGCTTCAGGATGCACGAATCGGCATCCAAGCGTGCCAGGAAGCCCTCTGCCCAGATCGCGAACTCGGCGTCGTCAAGCACGTCGAGCATCAGGTCTGCCTCGCACAGGCCAGGGGAGAGGAAGTCCTGTCCGCTGCGCTCCTGCTCGAACTCCCAGGCCTTGTCTTCGGCGAAGAATTTCTTTGCAGTCGCAAGGATTTCCTCCACAACATCCTCGCGGCCCAGCTCCTTCGCCGCCTTCATGATCCGCTTCAGGCCGAACGCGGTGTTGGTGTGCAGGCCGTGGCGGACTGGCTCGGAGGCTTTGCCCAGCCAAGACAAGGTGTTGTCGAATACGGCATCGGCCAGTGGGGCTACGCCCTCGGCCAGGGCCTGGAGCTCGACTACTGGGGAGAACTTAAGCTCGGATGCCAGCTGTACTGCCCATGCCCAGCCGTATGGGCGCTCCCAAGTCGGGTTAGCACGCAGGTAGTCAGCCTCGGTTTTGATGTTCTCCGCGCTCAGGTGGTCCTCGAGGATGCGCAATGCCTCAGCGCGCCAAGCGCCGGAAGCATCCTCGTCGGAGGAAAGGAGGCTGGAAAGCAGCCAGTGCATGTGGACGCTCGAGTGCCAGTCGAAGGAGTTGCCGAAGCTCGGATGGAGCTCGTCTGGGGCCTTGTTATCGCTGCTCGAGGTCTGTACATGGTGGGAGGCATAAGGGTAGACACGCGTGACGTTATCGATGGCAATTTGAGCAAGCTGCGCTACCGGAGAATCGGAGTGATGCTCAGCGTCGTGAGTAACTGTGTTCACGAGCGTTCCTTTCAGGTCGTTCTACAATGTTGCTCGTGTCACAGTATCTCAAGCGCCTAGCTTGTATCTCAGATAATAGGCGATGAAATTTAATTAACTTTTGGCGAGTAGAAATGGCGGTGCTTATTTTAAAAGGTAGATGCGTATCCGTGCCCCAGAGTGGGGCGCAGATTTCCTACCTTTGACGCTCCGAATTCGTGGGGAAGGAGGTCTATTTAGGCCCGGCCTTGGATAAAAGCGGCCGACGAAATCGTACTCAGGCATGACTATTTAACTCGTCGAACCGGATAGCGTAGAGGCGTGGAAGTCTTTTCTGATAGGCGAATGATTCGTGACCTTGCGGTGTCGCTTTTGTGCGGAGCGGCGTCTCTCACCGGTAGGGACCTGATGTCCCGGCCGCTCTTTGACTACCTGATTATCGCCTTGGTCGTGCTAATGCCAATTATAAGCAGGCGGTGGCCGCGCCTGGTGGTCTTCGTTGCATCAATGGTGCTCTTCGCCAGCCTTTTCCAGGTGGAACTCACTGTAGGCATCATAATCCTTGCGGGGCAGGTCGCCTACATTATTCGCCGCAGGCTGGAAGATCCCCTGCGTCGAATAATGACTATAGGGATGCTTGCTGCGGACTTTATCGGCGTATTTTGGGTGAGCCAAACGGTACAGGAAGCAGCACAGGATATTGCGCGGCGCCTTTTCGTCGTGGGCTGGAGCCTACTGGTCCTTGCGGTATGCATGCTTGTGGGTGAACTGCGTAGGAGAGCAGAGGAAGAACGCACACGGGAGATTTCGCGTGCTCTAGAGAAACAACGCCTGGAATTCGAGAAAAGCTCGACGGAACAACGGGCGTTTATCGCACGTGAGATCCATGACGTCGTCACGCACTCGCTATCGGTCATAGTTGCCCAGGCCGATGGGGCGCTCTACACCAAAGACAAGGAAGCGCAAGAAGAAGCTTTGAAGTCTATTTCCCGCGTGGGAAGGACCTCTTTGAGGGAGATGCGGGGAGTCGTGGGCTTGCTGCGCACAGGGGAAAAGCGCGGCACTCAACCGATGGCGGGATTCGGTGATCTTCCAGAACTCATTAACAGCGTTAGAAGCGCTGGCATTGCTGCGGGATATCGCTGCACAGGAACGCCACCTGAAGAACTTTCCGCCGCGACGTCACTAAGTCTGTACCGAATTGTCCAAGAGGCTTTGACCAATGCGAACAAACATGGTGGCGGGCAAGCAGACGTACTAGTCGAATGGCTTGAAGGTATCGTCCGCCTTGAGGTGCGCAATGGATATATGGGTGATGCTCGAGGCGAGGGACATGGCATTGCTGGCATGAAGGAACGAGCGGAATTGGTTGGAGGAACCTTCCAACAGCGCAGTGATGCTGGCACATGGATAGTAGAAGCAGAGTTACCCACCGTAGGAGGAAGTAAGCAATGAAAGTCGGATTGGTAGACGACCAGGTTCTCTTCCTGCACGGGATTGCCCAGATCATTAGTTCGCAGCCAGACATGGATGTTATCTGGCAAGCAAACGATGGCGAAGATGCGCTGACCCAATGCGCGGCCACGCCTGCTGATGTGGTGCTCATGGATGTACAGATGCCTGTCCGCGATGGAATTAGCGCCACTGCTGAGATCGCATCCACTCTTCCAGAGACGAAGGTCATCATTCTGACAACCTTCGATGACGAAGACTATGTAGTAGCCGGGCTGCGAGCAGGAGCGAGTGGCTTCGTGCTCAAGGACGCAGAGCCAGAGGAGCTACTAAGCGCGTTGCGCACTGTCTATCGCGGAGACGCGGTAATCTCACCCCGCGCCACTAAGCGCCTTGTCCACAGTATGAGGGATGATTCCACGGACACGCTGAGTATTAGCGGCGCAGACCGTCGGGTACTTGAATCGCTGACTGCCCGTGAACAAGAAATCCTTGAAGCAATCGGGATGGGATGGTCAAACACAGAGATATGTGAGCGGATGTTCATCTCTATGCCGACCGTCAAGACGCACGTTGGACGAGTGCTCGCCAAGACGAGTTCTAGGGACCGTGTACACGCAGCTCTTTTCGCCTATCGCACAGGAGTTGTCTCCCGTGCTGACCTGCTTAGCTCCTAATACCCCGGTATGACTCGCAAAATCGTGCCTCGCGGCGATGTGCGGCGTAGGCGCGCCGGGCAACGATTGAGTTATGAGCACAGAATATGTTGTCGAAACTCAGGGTTTGACCAAGGAATATAAGGGATTCAAGGCCGTCGACGGCCTTGATATGGCAATCGGCCCCGGTGTCGTTCACGGTTTGTTGGGGCCGAATGGTTCGGGCAAGTCCACGACCATGAAAATGCTTTTGGGTCTGGCAAAGCCGACTGAGGGAAGCATCAGTTTGTTCGGCGAGCCTTTCGGGCCTAAGACGCGCAGCCGGGCCTTGGCCCGCACCGGCTCGCTCATCGAGCAGCCTTCGGCCTATTTGCACCTCACCGGGCGAGAGAACTTGCGCATCGCTGCGCGGCTTCTACGCGCTGAGGCAGAAGACGTCGATCGCGCAGTGCACCTCGTGCGGCTGGAAAAGCAGCTGGACAAGCAAGTAGCGAACTATTCCTTGGGCATGAAGCAGCGCCTCGGCATCGCAATGGCTATGATTCGTAACCCGCAGCTTCTGATCCTTGATGAACCAACGAACGGTCTTGACCCTGCCGGCATCGAAGAGATTCGCAATCTCATCGTCAGCCTCGCTGCCGATGAGGGGCGAACGGTATTGGTTTCGAGCCACCTTCTCTCGGAAATCGAAAAGATGGCTAGTGAGCTGACCATTATCAATCGCGGGCAGTTGCTCTTCCAAGGTACAAAGCAGGAGCTTTTCCATTCCCAGCCGCCTGAAGTCTTTATCGAAACCCCGAACCCCGAGGAAGCGGCGCAAGCACTCGCGGGTATCTCAGTGCGCTTTGTAGAAGGTGGCATTCGGGTCCCGAACTTAAGCGAGCGCGACGTCGCGGGGGCTTGTACGCAGCTCGTCAACCATGGCGTGCCCATCTACCAGGTGCTAAGAACGCACCGCAGTCTCGAAGAGATCTTCATTTCGATTACGGGACGAGGTGGCTTGCAATGATGTTGCAGAATGAATATGCCAAGATGCGGCATACCCGGATGCTGCCGCTAGCCCTTGCTGTCACGCTCGCCATCGTTGCCTTTTCCAGTATGAATCTGGTGGGTGAGCACACCGCCGAACAATTTCAGCAAGATCCGCATAGTCAATGGGGCGGACATCTCCTTGGTTACATCATGGTGACGGCCTTCCTCACTCCGGTGCAGGTGGCATTGCTAGCCAGCCGCGCAGCCGATGTAGAGCATCTCCACGGCGGCTGGCGGCTTAATTCCATCGCCGGATACCGCCGCGGTGGTCTGCTCCGCGCGAAGTTCGCAGCTTTAGCCCTTGTCCTAGCCGCAGTAAAGGTAGTTGAATTGCTCGCGGTCTTGACCACTCCATTCTTCCTTGGCGCACAGTCGATTGATTCACCCGGCACATGGGTTCTCACAGCAGCTGGTCTATATGGAACCTCGTGCGCACTGATGGCGATTTTCTTGTGGCAGGCAGCACGCGTGGAATCCCAGCTCGTGGTGCTCAGCACAGGGGTAGTAGGCGGCTTCCTCGGTGTGGCAGGAATGCTTTCTCCAACCGCGGTCACGCTCATTAATCCCTTCGGTTACTACGCAGTCTTATCCCCATTTACCTTCCGCCCCGAAGGCCTGGTGAGCATCGAACCACTGTGGATTCCATGGGCACTGTTCATCGCCGTTGTAACCGTCATCTTCACCGTGCTTTGTCGCACGCTTGACTCCCAGGAGGAATAAGTTCATGTTTGCTATCGACCTGCTGAAATTTCGACGCTCCTACGTATGGGCTGTCATCTTCCTCGTGCCGTCTATAGCAGTCGGCATTGGTGCCGCGAATTATCACGCTAACTTGGCGTCACTTAATGCCGGATGGGCAAGCTATCTTTCCCAAGCAACGCTGTTCTACGGCTTAATCTTTATGACTGTGGGAGTGGCCATCATCGCTGCAGCTGCCTGGCGCCTGGAACACCGCAACCACAATTGGAACACTATTTTGACCTCACCGCGCTCGGCGGGAGAAGTAGTCGCGGCCAAGCTTTTCTCCATCATGGTCCTCATCGCGCTAATGCAGACGGTGTTCATCGCGCTGGCCTTAGGCATTGGACGCGGCTTAGGAATACAGGGAGAGATTTCGCCTCTCAACTTGAGCGCGCTGTTCTTAGCAATCATCCCGGCGTTCGCAGTCGGGGCCTGGCAGTCCTTTTTCTCGATGATCTTTCGCAGCTTTGCCACGCCCGTGGCGATTTCACTTGTGGGCGCGATTGTCTCAGTTGGAATTCTCTACAGCGGTATTCGGCTCATCCCGATGCTGCTGCCACCGGCTATGGTTACGTCGACGATTTCGCTCGGCAGTACCGCCTTCGGCGCAGATGATACTCCTGATGTGCGCGGTATCGCGTTCAGGATGGCTGTTTCTATCTGTTTCGTCATCGGAGCTTGGATTGCATCTGTTGCCTGGCTGCGAACCCATGACGTTAAGGCTTAGGACTCATCCTTGGGACTCTTGCTTGTGCCACAGATGCAAAATGCCCTCGCGTCCCTCCGCACCTTAGAGCTAACGGGGGAGGCGAGGGCGGCGTCGGCAAGCGTGTGCGTCTTGTCGCTTGCCTTGGCAAGCTTGGCCTCTTAGTCGAGGTAATCGCGCAGTACCTGGGAACGAGAGGGGTGGCGCAGCTTCGACATGGTCTTGGACTCGATCTGGCGAATGCGCTCGCGGGTAACGCCGTAGACTTGGCCGATTTCGTCTAAAGTGCGCGGCATGCCATCGGTCAGTCCAAAGCGCAGGCGAACTACGCCGGCTTCACGCTCGGAAAGGGTGGTCAGCACGTCTTGGAGCTGATCCTGCAGCAAGGTGAAGGAGACTGCGTCGACCGCAATGACGGCCTCGGAGTCCTCGATGAAGTCACCCAACTGGGAATCGCCTTCGTCACCGATGGTCTGATCCAAGGAAATGGGCTCGCGGGCATATTGCTGGATTTCGAGCACCTTTTCTTCGGTGATATCCATCTCCTTCGCCAGCTCCTGCGGGGTAGGCTCGCGGCCCAGGTCCTGCAGCAGCTCGCGCTGGATGCGGCCCAGCTTGTTGATGACTTCCACCATGTGAACCGGGATGCGGATGGTACGAGCCTGGTCAGCCATGGCGCGGGTAATGGCCTGGCGGATCCACCAGGTGGCGTAAGTGGAGAACTTATAGCCCTTGGTGTAATCGAACTTCTCCACCGCGCGGATTAGACCCAAGTTGCCTTCCTGAATGAGGTCCAAGAAAGCCATGCCGCGGCCGGTGTAACGCTTGGCCAAGGAAACCACCAGACGCAGGTTGGCTTCCAGCAGGTGGTTCTTGGCCTTGCGGCCATCGCGGGCGATGCTGCGCAGGTCGCGCTTTTCCATGGGGGAGAGCTTGGCGGCCTTATCGCCTTCGGCGCGGGCCTTTTCCATCTCATCCATGCGGTGCTGTGCGTACAGGCCAGCCTCGATGCGCTTGGCCAGGGAAACCTCTTGCTCGGCGTTGAGCAGGGCGACCTTACCAATCTGCTTGAGGTAGGCGCGGACGGAGTCGGCAGAGGCGGTTAGCTGCGCATCCTTGCGTGCCTGACGCAGCGCAGCGGACTCTTCCTCGTCCCAGACGGAAGAGGAGTCTTCCTCTTCTTCCTCATCGTCGTCGTCCAAATCCTCTTCGAGGTCATCGTCCTCGAGGTCTTCGCCAGCGTCGAAGTCATCATCGTCTTCGATGTCCGCATTGGTGGGATCGAAGTCGACGTCTTCGTCGTGCTCGTCCTCCTCGAGCTCCTCTTCTGCTTCCGGCTGTGCCTGCTTTTCGGACTCGGCTGGGGATTCCTGCTTCTTTGCCGCGGATTTGCGGACCGTCTTCTTAGTGGCCTTTTTGGCAGACTTCTTAGTGGTCTTCTTGGCCGACTTTTTGGCGGTCTTCTTCGCAGTCTTCTTAGCGGTCTTTTTGGCCGTCTTCTTAGCCGTCTTTTTCGCGGTTTTCTTTGCCGTCTTCTTGGCGGTCTTCTTTGCAGGAGTAGATGCCTCAGCGGCGTTTTCGCCCTCGCCGAGTGCCTGGTCTGAAGATTCAGTGGCTGCCACGTACGCCCTTTCGACTAACTTCTTGATTGAAACAGCTCAGTGCGCCCTAGTGGGGCGCTCGTGCATCAGTGTGATGTTAACGCGTTGTGGCCTTAAGCAGGCCAGACACGCCCTAGAGCTATTTAACTTAGGATCGACCGCCCAGTATAGAGGATCTTTCCAATCTGCCGGTGGATAGGGTCACCTGCAGTGCGTAAATACTACGGTTTCAAACCGTCTACCGCCGCCATCGCAGCTCCGACAATTCCTGCGCGATTGCGCAGTTGTGCAGGCATGACGGGGGTTTCAATAGCAAGGTGTGGTCCCCACTTTTCAAACTTGCGGGAAATCCCACCCCCGATGAGGAAGGCCTGCGGGTTAAAGAGCTTTTCATATTCCGCGAGGACCTTGTTGAGCCGTTTAGTCCACTGCTTGTACTTGAGTTCTTCGCGGTCCTTCACGGCCGAGGACGCAATTTTCTCAGCCTCGTCATCGCCCACCGTGAGGTGCCCCAGTTCGGTATTGGGGAACAACTGGCCATCCAGGAAGAAGGCCGAACCGATACCGGTGCCCAGGGTTAGGAAGATTACGGAGCCCTGCTTGGCGATGTCCTCTCCGTAGGCAACCTCGGCTAGTCCCGCCGCGTCGGCGTCGTTAAGCACGGCAAAATCCGCATCCAGGTAGTCCGCGAAGAGCTCTGTGGCGTTGACCCCAATCCAATCCTTGGAAATATTTGCCGCAGTCTCGACTTCCTGGTTGCGAACCACGGAAGGCAGGGTGATGCCAACGGGGCCGTCCCACTGCTTTTCCTGCACGATTTGGGCTACTACCTTGGCAACTTCATGCGGCGTAGACGGCTGTGGGGTGGCGATCTTCAAACGCTCGCCCACGAATTCGCCGGTGGCAAGGTCCACCTCAGCGCCTTTAATGCCGGAGCCTCCGATATCGATGCCAAAGGAATGGCCAGAAAGAGTAGTCATGCCCGACAGTCTAGAAGAAGGCACAATAGTTGGCATGACTGAGCAGATCGATTTTCTCCAATTGCGGGATTTTGCCGTTTCTACCGCCACGCGCGCTGCGGAATTAATTACTGCGCGCCGCGCAGAACTAGTCGCAGGTGACGGCATCGCGGCGCATACCCACACCAAGTCCAGCGACGTAGATCCCGTAACGGAGGTCGATACCGCGACAGAGGAGTTCATTGCCACCACCATCCGCACCCAACGCCCCGGGGATGGAATTTTTGGCGAAGAAGGCGCCAATGTGGAATCGACCAGTGGCGTTACCTGGATTGTCGATCCGATTGATGGCACCGTGAATTTCCTCTACGGGGTGCCGGACTACGCCGTATCCATTGGTGCGGAATACCAAGGGCACCTCGTAGCTGGCGCGGTGGTCAACGTAGCACGCGGGCGCACCTATGCTGCCGCAGCCGGCCAAGGCGCCACGGTCACCGGCCCAGACGGAATTGAGCACGCACTGCGGTGTGGCCAGACACAAGATACTGCGTTGGCCTTGGTAGCAACCGGATTTGGTTACGAAGCTGACCGGCGTGCAGCCCAAGCCGAGCTTCTCACCAAGCTTCTGCCTAATGTGCGTGATATTCGCCGCATCGGCGCTGCCGCGCTCGACCTATGCCGTGTGGCAGAGGGAACCGTTGATGCCTACTTTGAGCACGGCATCAATGCGTGGGACTTCGCCGCAGGGGCAATCATTGCTCGCGAGGCAGGTGCGGTAGTGCGCCATCCAGGCTTTGATAAAGGCTCCGCCGACGGTGAACTTACCTGGGCCGCGGGGGCAGATTTGGCCCCCGCATTCGAAAAGCTTTTAGCAGCGCACAGGGCCACGGACGCGCTGCGGGGGTAATAGTTTCCCACGCCGGCAAGCGGTGAGATGACATCTAGCCATTTGTGCTTTACTATGCGCGATCGATAAATACCCATTCCTTAAAGCAACTTGACCATTAGGGGCGTGCATTATGGCCACCGATTATGACGCACCGCGCCGGCGCGCGGAAGATGAACTCGAAACTGACTCCCTAGAAGGACTCAAAGCCGCTGAGAGCGATAACAACGGCATGGACGATGACGGAGAAATCGTCGAAGCCTTCCAGCCGCCATCAGTGGACCTCACGGGCGAGGAGCTTAATGTTGAGGTAGTTCCACGTCAGGAAAATGAGTTTACCTGCGGCTCGTGTTTCCTGGTGCAGTCCAATAAGCGTTACTCCCACGAAGAGGACGGCCAGCCAATCTGCAAGGATTGCGCCTAAAGGAATACGCAGCAGAAACGAAACCCCGCACTTGGCAATTTTCTACGTGCCGAGTGCGGGGTTTGCTGTTGCAGCCACCACATTTTCTGTGGTGTGCGAAGTCAATAAAGATTAGTGCTGTTCCGGAACGAAAGCGTGGAGCAAAGCCTCCGGATCCTTCGAGGCGATGAGCCAATAAGGAGTATCGTCCTCTGGATCATTGAGCACCATCATGGCGTGCTCATCCACCCAAGCGTGGGAGACCAAAAACGCCGCGGGATCGAACTGCGGGCCCAGGGCATTGCGCCGCGCAGATTTGGGAACGGTGATAGACCGCGAGACGACGTCGTTAGGCAATTGGGCATCTTTGACCGTGAGCCAACGCGTTCCGTCCGGGTCGCGCTCTACCTTGATGACTGTATTGGACCAGGTAATAAGTACCCACACGGCGATAGCACCAAGGAGGATCGCGGGAATAATGGTCCACCACATGGAGCGATTGAGGCCGGCGGTAGCGGAAGTAAGCCCCACGATGGCGGCTGCAAAAAGCCAAAAGTACCAAGGGACCCATTGGCGTTCGCGGTACAGCACCTGAGGGGCCACCGTGCCCTGTGCCGAAGCGGCGCTTGACGGTGCCGGAGTTGCGGAAGTAGCAGATTTATCAGACACGTCTAGTCAGTCTAGTCCACACGCGCCGCAGAATGAACCTCCCAAGGCAGGTAGGATTGGCCAAGTGACTGACTCGATTCCGCATTCTCAACCAGAAAGCCCCTTTGGGGACGTTAAAGTCAAGCGCCTGGATAAGGAGCTTCCGTTGCCGCACCGTGCCCACCGTGGTGACGCCGGTGCGGACCTCTACGCAGCCGAAGCTCTTACCCTGCAACCCGGCGAGCGCGCCCTCGTCGGCACCGGGATTGCCATTGCGCTGCCACTAGGAACGGTCGGTTTAATTCACCCGCGTTCCGGACTAGCCGCCAAGCAAGGGCTTTCCATTGTCAATACCCCGGGCACGGTAGATGCCGATTACCGCGGGGAGATCAAGGTCTGCCTCATCAACCACGACCGGCATACACCCATTGAGATCGAACGCGGCATGCGCATCGCTCAGCTCGTGGTCCAGCGCGTAGAGCTGGTGGGGTTTGCTGAGGTTGAAGAATTGGATGACACCGTCCGCGGAGCCGGCGGCTATGGCTCTACCGGTGTGTAGTTAAAGCAGTAGAGAATCAACGAAACTTTTAGAAAGGACATAGCACCCATGGGAATCTGGCCCTTTGGCAAGAAGAACGACGAAGAAAAGAAGGCTCAGGAAAAGCCTGCAGCCCAAAGCGAAAAGCCGGCGGACCCCAAGTCCGCGGATACAGAAGCGCAGGAAACTTATGCTCCAGTAGGCGACACCGCAGCAGATGCCGCGGCGGCTTCTGGCAATGAACCCCGCGAATTCGCCCATGATGCCATCAATGGCCAGACCGGCCCCTTTGATGGCGACTCCGTCGATATCGAGACCTTCGATTTCAGTGACTTTTCCATCGGCGTATTAGATCTGGGGTCCCTGCGCATTCCACTGCCAAAGGAATCCCAGGTACAGGTGGAAATGGGCGAACAGGGCCCACGAATGCTGCACATCGTGACCAAGGTAGGCCGAATTACTCCCGTAGCCTTTGCCGCCCCACGTAAGCCAGGCCAGTGGGCAGAATCCGTGGAGGAAATCAAGGAGGGCATGAGCCGCGACGGACTTACCGTTACTACCGAGCCAGGCCCTTGGGGTGCTGAGGTCGTGGGCAAGAACGACAACGGTCAGGTCCGCGT
>OJKS01000073.1_pt1 | contig 23717 bp, 18 predicted proteins | sample 1596761 | NCBI WGS metagenome assembly OJKS01 (sample SAMEA3904700, study PRJEB24821) | metagenome | biome: Builtin; feature: hospital; material: surface | place: USA | collected 2013-08-19 | reverse complement strand
TGCAGCGGGTAGTCCTTCTTGGACCAAACCTTGGTCAGGTCGAAGGGGTTAAAGCGGTAATTCTCCGCCTCATCCAGCGGCATGATCTGCACCTTAACGTCCCAGATCGGGTAGTTGCCCTCCTCGATGGCGTTGTAGAGATCCTCGCGGTGGCAATCCGGGTTCTGGCCGGCGGTGGTGGTGGCCTCCTCATCGGTGAAGTTCTCCACGCCCTGGCGGGACTTGAAGTGGTACTTGACCCAGAAGGCCTCGCCTTCCTCATTGACCCACTGGAAGGTGTGGGAGCCGTAGCCATTCTGGTGGCGGGTGGACTTCGGGGTGCCGCGGTCACCCATCAGATAGGTGACCTGGTGGGCGGATTCCGGGTTGCGGGTCCAGAAATCCCACTGCATATCGGCATCGCGCAGGCCATTGGTGCCCAGGCGCTTCTGGGAGTGGATGAAGTCTGGGAACTTAATGCCATCGCGGATGAAGAAGACCGGGGTGTTATTGCCCACGATGTCGAGGTTGCCTTCCTCGGTGTAGAAACGCAGGGCAAAGCCGTGCACATCGCGCCAGGTATCCGGGGAGCCCTGCTCGCCGGCCACGGTGGAAAAGCGGCCCATCATCGGGGTGACGGTGCCCTTCTGGAAGACCTTGGCCTTGGTGTAAGCAGAGACATCTTCCGTGATGTGCAGCTCACCAAAGGCGCCGTGGCCCTTAGCGTGCGGCGTGCGCTCCGGCACGCGCTCGCGGTTGAAGTGCGCGAGCTTTTCAATGAGATGGATATCATTGAGCGCCACTGGGCCCTGCTGGCCGGCGGTCACCGAGGTATTTTCGGACGGCACCGGCTGGCCCGAGGGACGAGTGGTATTTCCCTTGCCAGCGGGGCGCTGGCCCTTGTTCAGGATGTCATCAGCGGTAAAGTCACTCATTTTTGCCTCCTGGCAATTCGCGGTCAGTTCTTCCCAGTGTGGCAAAACTTTGCACGGTTGTCAGGGCTCGCCAAAGAGAGTAAAGGGTGCTGGTAGATTCATTCAGGTGACTCACCACTCCGCAGCAGACGACGCCCGCGTCACCGACCTCGCCCTTCGGGCCGGTCGCGGCGACCGCGCGGCGCTGACGGAGTTTATCAAGGCCACCCAGGATGATGTGTGGCGCTTGCTGGCGCACTTGGGCGGGCCCGAGGGGGCCGACGATCTCACTCAGGAGACCTATCTGCGCGTCATCAGCGCCTTGCCGCGCTTTGCGGCGCGGTCCTCCGCCCGCACGTGGCTGCTCTCTTTGGCCCGGCGCGTGTGGGTGGACAATATTCGCCACGATATGGCCCGGCCGCGAAAGTCTGCCACCGAGTACGAAGACGCGATGGGTGCGGCGCCGGAAGAATCCGCGGCGTGGAGCGAGTGGATCGATGCCCGCACGCTTATCGACGCCCTCCCGGCCGACCGCCGCGAAGCCCTCATCCTCACCCAGGTACTGGGCTATACCTATGAGGAGGCGGCCAAGATTGCCGGCGTGCGCGTGGGCACCATCCGCTCCCGTGTGGCGCGCGCCCGCAAGGATCTCATCGCGGGGACAGGATAATACCCCCAATTAGCCCCCTGCGATTGCGGAGTTAATTTCACTCCCAAATTGTTACGCTCTGGTTACCTTTCGCCCCACGGGTCCCAAAATTTGGCACTTAGCTGCGCTTTGCGTACTACGGCCGGGGTGAACGAGACCACAGTTGTGGCGATTCTTGCCCGAAATACCTGTCCGATGTGTGGTTTATTAGATGTGAACACACGTGATAAATCGACCGTCGATCCGGGCCCGCGCGATACCAATGGCGGGCCCGGCGCGTGTGAGTAAGAGAGTTTCTCCCTTTCATGTTAAAACGCGCAATCGGAATTTCCATGGCGTTTATCGGCGTCGTCGTGGGCGCAGGCTTCGCCTCCGGCCAGGAGGCCATGCAGTACTTTGTGGCCTTTGGTAACTGGGGCCTGTGGGGTATCGCCCTAGCCGCTGGTTTGATGATGATCACCGGCATCTCCATCCTGCAGCTCGGCTCGTATTTCCAAGCCGAGGAGCACACCGCTGTCTACGACAAGGTCGCATCGCCATTTACCGCCAAGATTTTGGACTGGTCCACCCTGGTGACCTTGTTCGCCATCGGCTTCGTCATGTTTGCCGGCGGTGGTGCGAATATCAATCAGCAGTTCCCGTCCATCCCCGTGTGGGTGGGCGCCACCGCCATGCTGATTTTGGTGCTGCTCGTCGGCCTCATGGATGTCGACCGCGTAACCGCGGTCATCGGTACCATCACCCCATTCATCATCATCTTTGTGGTGATTGCCACCGGCTATACCATCTTGAACGCAGACGTTGATTTCTCTGCCATGAATGACTGGGCGGTCAACAATGTTGATACCTCGCTGCCTAACTGGTGGCTAGCCGCACTGAACTACACCGGCCTGAACGTGATGACGGCAGTATCCATGTCCATCGTTATTGGCGGTAACTTCCTGGATAACCGTGCAGTCGGCATCGGTGGCCTCATTGGCGGCCTGCTCTACCTAATCCTGTTGGCCCTGCTGGTCTTTGCGCTCTTCTTCGAGGCCGAGACCGTCAACGGCCAGGATATGCCGGTGCTAAGCCTGATTACCAGCATCCACCCGGTACTCGGCGTACTGATGACCTTTGTCATTTATGGCATGGTCTTTAATACCGCCATCGGCATGTTCTACGCGCTGGGCAAGCGCTTGACCCGCAATAACCCCAAGCGCTTCTACCCGGTTTATGCCGGCGCCTGCATCATCGGCTTCATCTTGTCCTTCGTGGGCTTCCAGGCCTTGGTCAGCAACGTCTACCCGATCCTGGGCTACCTCGGACTGCTGATGATCGTGGTGATGGTCTTCAACCGCATCAAGAACGGCAGCAAGCTCTCAGATGAGTCCGACCGCCGCATGCGCGCACACGAGCTGGTGTCCCGCCGCTTGGACCCGCGCAAGCGCTTTACCAAGAAGAACGAGCGCGAGCTGCGCAAGCTGGCTGCAGCATCCAATATGGAAACCACCGAGTTTGTCACCAATATCGCAGAAGAGATCCACGAGGAGCTCGAAAATGATGATGATATTGAGTACGACCGCGAAGATCCGGAGCCGTCCGTGACCTACGTGCAGCACACCAAGCCGGAGGTTCCGTCGTCCACTAGCGACCTCGACTTTGGCAAGAAGAGCACTGGTGCCGACTCCGGCACTGGCACCGCCAAGCCGGTTTCTGAGGACTAGCCCCCTCGTCCACGGCTGATAGGCCAAAAGCTCGGCGCCCTCCTTCCCTTGCTATTAGGAAAGGAGGGCGCCGAGCTTTGTAATGCGACAGGCGGCGAAGTAGCGCTGTGCTAGACGAGCAGCTCTGCAATCTGGATGGTGTTGAGAGCAGCGCCCTTGCGCAGGTTATCGCCGGCGACAACGAGCACGAGGCCCTTGTTATCGTCCACCGTCTGGTCCTGGCGGATGCGGCCGACCAAGGACTCGTCGATGCCGGTGGCGGCGAGCGGAGTGGGGACGTCGGCAAGCGTAACGCCCGGAGCGCCACCCAACAGCTCGGTGGCCTGCTCTGGGGTGATGGGCTTATCGAACTCGGCGTGAATGGTCAGAGTGTGGCCGGTGAAGACCGGGATGCGCACGCAGGTGCCCGCGACCTTCAGCACCGGAATATCCAGGATCTTGCGGGATTCGTTGCGCAGCTTTTGTTCCTCATCGGTTTCCAGGGAGCCGTCATCGACGAGGTTGCCGGCCATCGGCAGGGCGTTATAGGCGATAGGTGCCACGTACGGGCCAAAGTCTTCGTCATTAAGCGCGGAACCATCGTGAACCAAGCCCACATTGTGCTCGCCAACGGAATAGACCTGTGCGGCCAGCGCCTGCACGCCAGCCAAACCGGAGCCGGACACCGCCTGGTAGGAGGACACGTGGAGCTTATTCAGGCCAGCGGCATCGTGGAGGACCTTCAGCACCGGCATGGCCGCCATGGTGGTGCAGTTCGGGTTCGCGATGATGCCCTTCGGGGTGTTCTTGGCTGCCTCGGGGTTGACCTCGGAAACGATGAGGGGAACCTCTGGGTCCTTGCGATAAGCCGAGGAATTATCCACCACGGTCGCGCCGGCCGCGGCGAATACCGGGGCCCACTGCTTAGAGGTGGAGCCGCCGGCGGAGAACAAGGCAATATCGACGTCGGCAACGGATTGCTCGGTGACCTCAGCGAGGTCTTCTACGGTAATCTGCTCGCCGCGAAAATCCAGCTCGGTGCCGGCGGAGCGAGACGAGGCGAAAAAGCGCACCTTATCCGCCGGGAAATTGCGTTCTTCCAAGATGGAGCGCATAACGCGGCCGACCTGGCCGGTAGCGCCTACGACTGCAACAGTGGTCATGACTTAAAAATCCTCTGTAGTTGCTTTTTGGGTATTTAACGTCCGGTTCCAGCATAAACCGTGGCTTCTTCTTCGCCACCGAGCTGGAACTTATCGTGCAGCGCACGAGCGGCCTTGTCTAGGTCAGCCTCGCGGGTGAGCACGGAGATGCGGATTTCGGAGGTGGAGATGAGCTCCATATTGACGTCGACGTCGCGCAGGGCCTCGGTGAACTCGGCGGTCACGCCTGGGTGGGACTTCATGCCGGCGCCAACGAGGGAGACCTTGCCCACCTGGTCGTCGTAAAGCACATTGGCCCAGCCGCCTTCGGACTTCAGCTTGGTCAACAGCTCCATGGCGCGGGGGCCGTCGGCACGCGGGCAGGTGAAGGTGATATCGGTGGTGCCATCCTCCAGGGAGGAGACGTTTTGCAGGACCATGTCGATATTGATTTCTGCATCGGCAATGACGCGGAAGACCTTCGCGGCCTCCCCTGGGCGGTCCGGGATTCCAAGGACGGTGACCTTTGCCTCGGACTTATCGGTTGCTACACCAGTGAGTACTGCTTCTTCCACAGGGATATCCTCCATCGATCCGGTCACTAGGGTGCCGGGGTCATTTGAATAAGACGAGCGAACTCGCAAGGGTACATTGAACGCGCGGGCGTACTCCACGCTGCGCAGAACCAAAATCTTGGAACCTACCGCGGCCATCTCCAGCATCTCCTCGAAGGAGAGCTTGTCTAGCTTCTGCGCGTCCGGGACGATGCGCGGGTCTGCGGTATACACGCCATCGACATCGGAGTAAATCTCGCACACGTCCGCATTCAGCGCGGTCGCCAGCGCCACCGCGGTGGTATCGGAACCGCCGCGGCCCAGGGTGGTGACATCGCGCGATTCCTTATTAACTCCCTGGAATCCGGCGACGATGCAGATCTTGCCCTCATCCAGCGCTTCAGTCAGGCGGCCCGGAGTGACATCCACGATGCGGGCATTGCCGTGGCGCTCGGTGGTAAGCACGCCGGCCTGGGAGCCGGTAAAGGACTGGGCATGGGCACCCAAGGATTCCACGGCCATGGCCACCAGCGCATTGGAGATGCGCTCGCCCGCGGTCAGCAGCATGTCCATTTCGCGCCGTGGTGGCACGGGGTTGACCTGGGCGGCAAGGTCGAGCAGCTCATCGGTGGTATCGCCCATGGCGGAGCACACCACGACGACGTCGTTGCCCTGCTTCTTGGTGGCCACGATGCGCTCCGCAACGGCGCGAATGCGGTCTGCGGATTCGAGGGATGAACCGCCATATTTTTGCACGATCAGGGCCACGGTAAGGATGCCGCCTTTCGTCTTTCAAGGCACCCCTGGCGCGCGTCTGCACACCGCCAGAAATACCTGTCGGTCACTAGTCAAATACCCATGCTACCCCGCAGGGGTCTAGTCCTCATCATAATTCCTAGACAATGCTTGCTTTTTATTCACACGCCTCAAGGGTAAAGCGCGCTATGCGCCGGCCGCCCCCATAGAGGAAAACGCGCGCCCCGCAGCGGAGAATATGCATATAACAGGAATCTTTACTACCGTTGAGCGGGTGTTAAGCAACCTCCTCGCCATCTTTTTCGCGCTCGCATCCGCGCTGACGGTTGCTTGGGGCACGGTCATCCGCCACCGCATTGCCCTCGACGCCGATGATTCGGTCATGCGCGCCGCCATGTCCAACCCCTTGTGGTGGGTGGGCACCGCGGCCGCGATTGGCGCCTATGGCCTGCAGGTTATCGCGCTCGGCTTCGGCACCTTGCTGGTTGTCCAGCCCATCTTGGTGCTGTCCTTGATGTTTACCCTGCCGCTATCGGCGTGGTACTCCGGCCGCAAGATGCCCTTCCACGAAGTTTTCTGGTCCATTGCGCTGACCATCGCGGTGGGCATCATGGTCATCTACGGCCGGCCGGTTGCCGGCAATCCCCGCCCCGAATGGAGCGACTGGTGGCCGGCGCTCCTTGTAGGGTTGGCCACCCTCGCAATCCTCGGCGCGGCGGCCGCAAAGCTACCAGATCAGCGCCCCTTAGCATTGGGCACGGCCTGCGGCGTTATCTATGGCTTCGTCGCCCTGCTCTCGAAGGCCGTGGTGGATATTTTCACCCACGAAGGCCTCACCACCCTGTTGGCCAGCTGGCAGTTCTACGGCCTCATCGGCCTCGCGCTCACCGGCACGGTGGTACAGCAATATTCCTTCAACGCCGGCCCCCTGGCCCATTCCCTGCCGGCCATGACCATCTTTGAGCCCATCGTGGCCTTCGGCTTGGGATACATGGTTCTGGGAGAGAAATTCCTCATCGATACGGCCGTCGGTTGGGCAATTATGCTCATCGCCCTGACCGTCATGGTGCTGTCCACCATCGTGCTCTCCCGCAGCCCGGTGAGCCAGCGCGGCTAAATGGCCCACTCAAATACGCCGAGCATATAGGCCGAAAACCACGCGCCAAACAGGGCCCAGGCAATAACCGCCACGCTTGCCGACGCCCCCTTTTTCACCCACGGCAACAACACGATCACCGCCGGCAGGAGCAGCCGGGGCCGTGAGTGCATGATGCCATCAGAAAGCAGCACATTGGCCATGAGGACGGCGGAAAATAGCCAGGCCGCCAGCGGCAGGCGGCGCCACGCCAGCACCAGGCATACCGGGGCAGCGATCATTACGCCGGCGCTGAGCAGGTAGCCGCCATTGGTGGCCCCGGTGAGTGTCTCCCACAGCCAAATGGCCGTGGCTTTGCCGCCATCGAAGCCGGAATTCCAATGTTCCTTCTGGATGCCAAAGTAGCCGCCGACATCTTTCAAGTGGCTGCTCGACCACCACAAATAGCCCACCAGCGGCACGACCGAAAACGCCACCGCGGCCCAGGCTCGCCAGTCCTTTCGGGCCCGCAGCAGCACCATAAGCCCAAAGACCGCAACGAGGTCCACCGCGGTAAGGCGCACGAGCCCGGCCACAAAGATATACGCCGCGGCGGCCCACCAGCGCTCGCCCACCAGCGCCACTACCGCCCAGATAGCCAGCGCTCCGAAAAGCGCCTCGGTATACGGCATGGAAAACACGATGGACATCGGCGCGCTGGTGACCACTACGGCGCTGAGTACCTGGGCCCACTTCCCCATGCCCATCTGCGCGGCCAGGGCCATCACACCGGCGGCCAGCGCGATGCTAAAGAGCACGTTGAGCGCGATGGCAGTGCCGGCCTCGCCGGTTCCCAGGATGCCGCTCACCGCACGCACCAGGAAGGGAAAGCCCGGGAAGAAGGCCATGGTCGTCTCATGGACCGGCCCATCCGTTGAGATATCCGCGCCGAAGTACCCGCCGCGGGCGATTTCTACGTAGTGCTTGGCGTCCCACTTATTAAGCAGGCCCCAGAGCTTATCGTCCTGCACGGCGGCCACGGCCGCGAGCACGCCCACGCGCAGTGCGGCGCCGATGAGCGCAACGAGCGCGGCAGGCGCCCACAAGGAGCGCAGTAAGGACGGTGAGGTGGGTGCGGCATGGCGGGCTGTAGACACGAAAGGCATAGTACCGTACCGCCGCCGTGTCTCATTGAATGAAATCTCTTGTCACATAGTGAGAGAGCCTGTAGTGTGACCGATATGACACAGCGGATTGACCTACTCCTTATCTGCCGCGGCGGGATTTCGGCCTAAGCACTGGCCAGCGCCCCGTCGCGGAGTCCGGCTGCCCAAGCCCAGCTGGCCGTCTCCCCATAGACACCACAGAAGAGGAAACCGCAGCATGTCCCCCACTGACTCTTTTATCAGCGCCCCTCGCGATATCACCACCCCTAACGGCCCACGCCGCGAAGGCCAGCCCGCGTGGAATAAGCAGCGCGGCTCCGCCATGCCCCACGAGCGCTACCAGCCCTTCGCCGTCGAGGTGGAAGACATCGACCTGCCGGACCGCACGTGGCCCAGCAAGAAAATCACGCACGCCCCACAGTGGTGCGCGGTGGATCTGCGCGATGGCAACCAAGCGCTGATTGATCCCATGAGCCCAGAGCGCAAGCACCGCATGTTCGACCTGCTGGTCAAGATGGGCTACAAGGAAATCGAGGTCGGCTTCCCGTCCGCCTCCCAAACGGATTTCAGCTTCGTCCGCGAAATCATCGAGGGCAATAAGATTCCCGATGACGTCACCATCCAGGTCCTAGTCCAGGCCCGCGAGCACCTGATCCGCCGCACCTTTGAGGCCTGCGAGGGCGCCAAGAACGTCATCGTGCACTTTTATAACTCCACCTCGAAGCTGCAGCGCCGAGTGGTCTTCCGCAAGGACAAGCCCGCCATCAAGAAGCTGGCTACCGACGCCGCCGCACTCATCAAGTCCATCGCCGCGGACTACCCGGATACCACGTGGCGCTGGGAGTACTCCCCCGAATCTTTTACCGGCACCGAGCTGGACTTCGCCCGCGAGGTTTGCGATGAGGTAGTAGAGATCATGGACCCCTCCCCGGATAATCCGATGATCATCAACCTGCCCTCCACCGTGGAGATGATTTCACCCAATGTCTACGCCGATTCCATCGAGTGGATGCACCGCAACCTGGCCCGCCGCGAGGACATCTTGCTCTCACTGCACCCGCACAATGACCGCGGCGAGGGAATCGCCGCCGCCGAGCTGGGCTTCATGGCCGGCGCGGACCGCATCGAGGGCTGCCTGTTTGGCAACGGCGAGCGCACCGGCAACGTCGATCTCATCACCCTGGGCCTGAACATGCTCACCCAGGGCGTGGACCCACAGATCGATTTTTCCGATCTGCCACAGATCCGCGAGACCGTCGAATACTGCAACCAGCTGCGCGTGCCGGAGCGCCACCCCTATGGCGGCGAGTTGGTCTTTACCGCCTTTTCCGGTTCCCACCAGGACGCCATCAACAAGGGCTTGGATGCGCTGGCGGCCACCATCCGCCCCGGCGCGAACAATACCGAGGTCTCGTGGGAAGAACTGCGCGAGGCCATCTGGGAGGTTCCCTACCTGCCCATCGATCCGAAGGACGTGGGCCGCGACTACCAGGCGGTCATCCGCGTCAACTCCCAGTCCGGCAAGGGCGGCGTTGCCTACATCATGAAGACCGACCACGGCATCAATATGCCGCGCGCCATGCAAGCGGAGTTTTCCACCGTGGTGCAGGAAATCACTGACTCCGAGGGCGGCGAGGTCAATTCCAAGAATATGTGGGACATCTTCGCCACCGAATTCCTGGACCGCGAGACCCCGCTGGCCGTGGAGGCCTTCCACGTAGACAACTCCCCGGCCGCTGACGGCGACGTCGCCGTGACCGCCACGGTGGCCTTCCGCGGGGAAAAGTCCACCGTCTCCGGCACCGGCAACGGCCCCATCGCGGCGTATGCCAACGCGCTGGAATCCCTGGGCATCGACTTCGAGGTCATGGAATACTCCCAGCAGTCCCGCTCCGCCGGTGACGACGCCGAGGCCGCCTGCTATATCGCTGCCGACGTCAACCAGAGCAAGGTGTGGGGCGCCGGCATCGCCGGCTCCACCACGCGGGCTTCCATTAACGCGATTAACTCCGCCGTCAACCGCGCCTTGGCCTAAGCGCGCTCGCCGGCGCTAAACTCCAGTGCCGCGCCCCGGCGTGGTAGAAGGGTGGGTATGCCTTCTTCTACCTACCTCATTCCGCACCGCGGCTTGGGCGCCGTGCAGGCCCTGCCTATCTATGGTGCGCAGACGAAGGAAAACCAGGAGTTCACCGTCACCTTGGCGCCCCGCCAGGATGGCGGCCTGGAGGTGCGCACCGACTCCGCCATCGGGCACATCACCAGCGCAGACCGCGCCGAGTACCCCGAGATAGATCTACTCTTTCGCGCCGGGCTCACCCCTGCAGCCACCGCCGCGCCGCAGCCCGATGGATCCCTGTCCCTGCTATTGCCTCGGCCGGGCCTCTGCCTGCCGGCCAATAACCCGCCGGCCGGACCGTGGACAATGCTGGGCTATGCCCCGCCCATCAATATCACCGATCTCCCCGCAGATCTGGAGATTCCCGCCCAGGCCCGCATGCACGTGCTGGTGACGCTTTCACCCAGCACCACCGGCTCCGGCGTCGATGCTTATTTGGGCCCGCAGTGGGTGGGGCGGCTGGATGGGGTGGACGTCGCCAAGCAGGGCACAACCCTGGCCCATGCCTACCATGCGCCGCGCAGCACCGGCCGAGTGCTCAGTATCTATGCGGGTGCGCCGCTGCCGGATTCAAAGGAAGCCTCGCTTGCCGACGCCACCCCTACCTCCCCCGCCGCCACCGAAACCTTCGAAACCACGAGCTTCCGCGCCGTCAACGTCGATGACTCCGCACCGCGCCGCCAGCAGTGGTGGCCCACCCTCATTGCCCTGCTGGTAATTGCAGCGCTTATCGCCGTGCTTATTTTTATTCTGTAGAAACTTTTGGGGCAAGATAACACCCCTTTCTCGCCGGGTTGGGAAATTGGAAATCGCCCCTAGAGACGCTTAGAATGCAAAGTAACTATTGTTTTGCATGGAAAGGCCCCAATGACTTCGCTGGATTCCGCCACCTACGTGGTCCCTGACCACGGTTTTGGCGTGATCCATAACCTGCCCATTGCGGATGTGTCGCCGGAGATTTTCAGCGACTTGCTCGAATCCACAGCCACGGAAGATGGTTACCTATCCGCAGAACTCGGCCCCCGTACCGCCGAGGAAGGCTTCGCGGTTCGGATCGATGACTCGCTTGTGGGCCACCTCAGCGCCGCCGATTCCCAGGCCTACGCCCTCTTTGACTGGATTCTCAGCGCCGGCCTGCACCCACGCGCCACCGCCCATGTGAGCATGACAGATGCCTCCGGCGAAGAATGGCCCACGCTCAACCTGCTCCTGCCGGCGCCGCACCTGTGCATCCCCGCCAATAACCCGCCGGCGCAGCGCTGGACCATGCTACCCGGCGAGACCACCGCCACGATGACGGATTTTTCCAAGGACGTCACCGCCTTTCCGCACACCGACGAGCACTACCTCGTTTCTTTGCGCACCCGCGGTTTCCTGCGCCGCAATACCGTCGACGTCTATATCAATAGCACCTTCTTGGGCTCCCTTCCCCGGGAGGCCGCCCGCGAGATCGCCCCTGCCGTGCTCGACTGCACCAAGACCGGCCGCCTCGCCATTGCCCACGGTTACTTCCACTACAACACCGATGACCGCCCCGCGCTCACCGTCTACGCACACAACGCCGCCAATAGGCACCACGCCGGCCTAATTTTGGGTGTCGTCGCCGGTGGCACCGCCGTCATGTCCGCCGCTACCGCAGCCCGCGCTCAGGCCGCATCCACTGTGCCCGGCGGCCCCGCTGCCGGTGCCTCTACCGCCGGCACCTCCGCAACCGGCGGTTTCAGCGTCGCCTCTGCCGCCGGCGCATCCGGTGCCGTGACCTCGAACCTGCTGGCCGCAGCCGGCGTCGCCGTGCTCGTTGGTGGCGGTGCCACCGTGGCCACCAACCTGCTGAGCGACGACGAAGCCCTTTCGGACACCAACGCGCATTCCACCGCGCCCGCTCCGGAAGACAACCATTCCTCCCTCGATTCTTCCCACTTCGACGGCAATGGTCCCAAGCGCCCCGCGCACCCCGCCACGCCGCGCATCCACGACGCCGGCCCCACCAGCGGTACCTCGGCTCAGCCCCCGCTTGCCGACGCCCCCTCTTCTCCAACACCGCACCACCACACCTCCCCTTCGCAGACCACGAAAAAGCCCAGCGCGACGCACTCTCCTCACGCTGACCGTGCCCAGGCCCCTGCTGCTGATAATCGAGGCGGCCACCACAGCGAGCCCCGCGACAGTCACCACGGCGACAATTCCCACGCGATTTCTCGCGCCGCCTCCGCCGCCGCTGCTGCCGCCAGTGCCGCAGCCGACAACGTCGACTCAGCCCGAACCTCAGCCCCGGCACCGGTACCGGCAACGCCTCAAACCACGTCTGCCGCGTCGCCATCCTCCAGCTCGGCGCCCGCACCCCAGATAGCGGCCAAGGCGCCGACCGCAACCTCCTCGTCCTCCCAGTCTGCAGAACCTTCCCAGACCACGGAGACCACGAAGAGCACGACATCTGCGGAGCCTTCCTCTGAGGCATCCTCGCCTGCCGAGCCGTCCGATCTGCCGACCTCAAGCACGTCTACCTCGGAAAAGACAACTTCCAAGAAAACGACAGCTGAAACTACCACCGCAACCTCGACAGAAAAGCAGACCGCAGAACCTTCCAGCTCCGCCACCAGTTCTGCCACGAGCGAGCCAACGTCTAAGCCGACCCAGGCTGCAGACTCGTCTACGTCTACCTCTACCTCTGCGTCCTCTACGTCCACTTCGGCACAGCCCGAGCCCGAATCTTCAGAGCCTGCGTCCTCGGATTCAAAGCCCTCGGAGTCGACCGCACCTACCACGACGTCTCCGTTGCTGACCTCGGAGTCCGAGCCTGAGCCTAAGCCGGTGCCGGTTACCACCGCGCCAAGCACCACTATCGCAGGTTCCGAGCTCGAGCCGACGCCAGAGCCGGAGACTACTGCTCCTACGACGACGATCCCTGGCTCAGAAATCGACCCCACCCCCGAACCAGAGATCACTGTAGAGCTCGAACCGGAGGTGCCGCTGGTACCGTCCGAGCCGGAAGAGCCGGAAGAACCGGAGAAACCGGCAGAGCCAGCAGAGCCCGCAGAGCCGGAAGCACCGGGGCGACCTGAGGAGCCCGAAGAGCCAACGACTCCGCCGAAGGTCATTGTCGTCGTGGAAAATTAAGCGGCGCGCCCTGTCCCCCTGCACGAAATGCGGGATACTACACTGAGTTTAATGAACAACACACCTGGCTCCTCCCCGCAGCACACGCCGGCGTCGGCCCCAGCGCCGTCGCCCGCGACGGTGGCTTCGCGCCACGCGGCCAGGTCCACAGCGCCCAAACCGGGCACAGAACAGCGACGTACCCGGCCGCGCCGCGCAGTGCGACCGTCCGGCGAACCGGACGCCGCAAAGCCCAAGCCAAAACCGAAGCCGAAGCCGCACCCACCTGCCCGTCACGAGCGACCTGCCGCGCCGGAGGCGGCTCACCAAAAGCCACAGCAGCAGCAAGCCGACTCATCCACCGATGCGGCTGACTACCCGTACGTGGCGCTGACCCTACAGACCACCGGCATCCACCCCAGCACTGGGCGCATCGTGACTATCGACGCCGTTGCTTTCAACGACGCCGGCGAACAAGGCCAGCTCTTTCACGCCGTCCTTAAACCCGATATCGATGCCGGGCCGCGCCACCTCCACGGGCTGAGCACCACCGATATTGAGCAGGCACCAGCTTTTGGCAAGATCCTTAAATCGCTGGACAAGCTTATCGACGGCCGCACGCTCATCGTCCACGATCTCCCCTATACCTGGGGCTTTCTCGTCGCCGAGGCCCGCCGCGCCATGATGGCCGCCGCCCGCCAAAACCGGGCGCGCAACCGCGGCCGCAACAAGGGTCGCCGGCGGCGCCAAAAGGTCGGCCACGTCCCCACACCGGTGCGCATTATCGATACCTTGGCCACCTCCTATGCGCAGCAGGTGCGGGCAAATGATGTGCGGCTGGGGGGCGTCGCCAAGCAGAGCGGCCTAGACGCCACGCCGCAGGCCTCCGTGGAGCGAGCCGCCCGCCCCGAGCCGGAAACGTCGCGCGAGGACACCGAGCTGCTCATCGCGCTCTACCGCAAGCAAGAAGGCGGCACGGTGCGCAGCTATGCACCGGAGGACGTGCGCGCCGATCGCTTCGGCCTGCAACGCTCCCACGTGCGCGTCGACGCCGCCGAGGCCCCCGTCCAGCACCACAACCCCGGCAAATACGAACCGGGCAAGGAGCTGCGCCGCGGCATGGAAATCGTGGTCGCACCGGAAATCCTCGAGGACCCGGACACCATCATCGCCGCGCTCATGCGCGAGGAGCTCAACTATTCCGAGAAGCTTACCCGCGAGTCCTCGCTGGTCGTCTGCAATGTCACCACGGATCTGGTGGGAAAGCCCATGCATGCCCATCGCAAGGGCATCCCGCTGATGTCGGACGCGGCGTTTCTTGACGCCCTCACGCGCATCGAAGACGCCGAGCCCGAACCCGAATCCGCTAAGCCTGCGCCGCGCGCCCAACGCTCGCCGCAGCACAACAAAAAGGGCGGCGGGAAGAACAACAAGCGGCGCCGGCGCCGCGGCGGCCGCGGTGGTCGCGGCAGAGGCCGCCGAAATTCTGGCGGCTCGGCGGCGAAAAAGAACGACTAAGCCGCCCGCCCGACTACCCTAGGGGACATGAGTTTTAGAGTCCCGGGTGCGCTGAAAAAGTTGCGCACCACCACCGCCACTACCGCCGCGAAGCTGGCCACCACCGCTTCCCGCGCCACCGGCCGTGGCGCCGGCGGAATGATCGGTGGTCTAATCGCCAATGCCATTGACCCTTCCATCATGACCAACCTGGGCGGTGGGCGCCCGGCCGTGCTGGTTACCGGCACCAACGGCAAGTCCACCACCACCCGCATGTTGGCCGCCGCGGTCCGCGCCGAGCACACCGTAGCCACCAACGACGGCGGCGACAACATGGACGCCGGCATCATCTCCGCGCTCATGGCCGGCAAAGACGCCTCGCACCTGGTCCTCGAGGTGGACGAGCTCCACGTGCCCCACGTGGCCGATAACCTCAACCCGCAGGCGCTGGTTCTGCTCAACCTCACCCGCGACCAGTTGGACCGCGTGGGCGAAATCAACAAGATTGAGCGCGCGCTGCGCGGCGCCGTGGAGGCTCACCCAGACATGCTCGTCATCGCCAATTGCGACGACGTGCTCATGACCTCCGTGGCCTATGACGCCAAGAATGTCATTTGGGTCTCGGCCGGTGCCGGCTGGCTCGGCGATTCCGTCACCTGCCCGCGCACCGGCGGGCACGTCGTGCGCACCGAGGATGACTGGTACGCCGTTAAGCCGCTTGCCGACGGCCGCGAATTCCGCCGGCCGCAGCCTACCTGGGGCGTCGATAAGCATGGCATCATCACCCCGACCGCCAAGCGCCCGCTGAACCTGGCGCTGCCCGGCCGCGCGAACCGGGGCAACGCCGCCCAAGCCATCGCCGCGGCCGTGCAGGGCTTCGGTGTGGACCTCGATAAGGCCATTGCGGCCGCCGAGGGCATCGACGACGTCGCCGGCCGCTACTCCACTATTCACTGGAAGGGCCGCGAAATTCGCCTGCTGCTGGCCAAGAACCCGGCCGGCTGGCAAGAAGCGCTGTCCATGGTGGATCGCAGCGCCGATGGCCTGGTCATCGCCACCAACGGCCAGGTGGCCGATGGCATCGACATGTCCTGGCTGTGGGACGTGAAATTCGAAGGCTTCAATGGCTTAAGCGTCAAGGCCGCCGGCGAGCGCGGCACCGATCTGGCCGTGCGCCTGGTCTACGCCGATATCTCCCACGAGCTCATTCCAGACCCGATGGACGCGCTCGCCGCCTGCCCGGAGGGCCGCATCGAGGTCCTCGCCAACTACACCGCCTTCCGCGATTTGAAAAAGGCGCTTTCCAAGGAGGCCACCAATGCTTAATATCGGCCTAGTGCTTCCCGACGTCCTCGGTACCTACGGCGACGACGGCAACGCCCTCGTCCTGCGCCAGCGCGCCCGCATGCGCGGCCTGCAAGCGGAGATTCACCCCATCCGCTTGGGCGAGCCCGTGCCCGAAACGCTGGATATCTACACCCTCGGCGGCGGTGAAGATACCGCACAGATCCTGGCCGCGGACCACCTGATTTCCGATGGCGGCCTCACCCGCGCCGCTAACGCCGGCCGCCCCGTCTTTGCCATTTGCGCCGGCCTGCAGGTCCTCGGCGAATCCTTCCGCGCCTCCGGCCGCATCGTCGACGGCGTCGGGCTGATCGACGCCACCACGGCCGGCATGCAGGACCGCGCCATTGGCGAGGTAGCCTCCGAGCCCACCCGCGCCGGAGTCACCGCGGACCTCACCGAGCCGCTGACCGGCTTCGAAAACCACCTAGGTGCCACCATTCTCGGCCCGTCTGCGCAGCCGCTCGGCACGCTCACCCGCGGCAATGGCAACGCCGACCAGGCTGCCACCGCCGATCTCAGCGACGGCTCCGCCCAGCGCACCTACGAAGGCGCCGTCCAAGGCAGCGTCATCGCCACCTATATGCACGGCCCGGCGCTGGCCCGAAACCCGCAGCTGGCCGATCTCCTCCTCGCCCAAGCGATGGGTGTGGCCCTCGCGGACCTCGAGCCGATTGAGATCCCGGCCGTCGACCGCCTGCGCGTCGAACGTTTTAACGCCTCCGAGCCCCCGCGCTCCCAAAGATAGGCCCACACCTGTGGATAACTTCGCCCGGCGGCCCCACAACCCCCGAGTTATCCACAGGCTCAGCCGCTTCCCCTTGTAGGCGCGTGCCCCCGCCCATAGGCTGCGGGGCATGACGTTATTGGAGCAGCTGGGCGACATCGCTAAGCGCGGCGTGGAACTTCTCGAAGAGGCCCACGCCGCCTCCAGCCTGCCCCTGCCCGCGGACCAAGCGCGCACCGTGCGCCGCACCGCCGCGGCCTTCCTCTCGCCCACCAGCCACTCGCGCTATCAATCCCGCGCCCTGGCCGCCGCGCGCCGCAACCAACACAGCCTGGAAACCCTCGCGCTCATCGCCCGCCGCTCGCGCGGCATTTCTGACCCCACCAAGCGCTGGCAATTCCGCGAGAAGCTATGCGCCACCGCCGGCACCACCGCGCAGGTCTCGCGCGCGGCGACGCGGCTGCTGCGCGAAATCAACCCGCCGCCCGAGCGCGAAGACGGCGGCCGCCGCATCATGCACGGCGAGAAAACCACCCTGAGTTTCACCGGCCCCGCCGCTCAAATGGCCGATATTTGGGCCGCCGCCAAATCCGACCCGCTGGCCTGGCTCACCGGTTCCCGCGCCGCCGCGCCCGCGACCGTGACCACCAATGTCCTCATCGAGCTGCCGGATTACCTGAAAATCCTGGCCGGCGACGGCGACGACATCCGCCTCGCCATGACCAATGGCGCGACCATCACCGGCGCCGAACTCGTCCGCCGCACCCTAGCCGGCGCCGGCCTCTTCACGCTCATCCACCCCGAGCGCGGCCCCGTCAATCTCTACCGCACCCGGCAGGCCTCCGCGAAGCAGCGCCGCATGCTCGAGGCCGAAGGCGCCCGGTGCGCCTGGCCCGCTTGCCGACGCCCCGCCGCCGAATGCCAAGCCCACCACCTCCTCGAATACTCTCGCGGCGGCCTCACCCACCCCGAAAACATGACGCTGCTGTGCCCGTATCACAACTCCATCAACGGCCTGCCGGGCCGCGGCCGCATGGCCCGCGTCAATGGCCGAATCGCCTGGCTTCCGCCCGCCAGCCGGCACAACGCTTCGCCAAGCAGCATGCATAGCGGCCACAGCGGTTTACACAGCAGCGCAGATAACGGGACGGCAAGCAAAGCACACGGGCCGCCAATGTTCACCGGCCGCGGGCGAACCGGGCCCACGGCCGCCGTCCCCTAGCCCGCGCTAAATGGTCAGGCGGCCAGAGAGCGCGCGGGACAAGGTGAGCTCGTCCACGAACTCCAGATCGCCTCCGAGCGGCATGCCGGAGGCCAATCTGGTGATCTTCAAATCAGGGAAGTCGCGCAGCAACCGCACCAGGTATGCGGCGGTGGCTTCGCCCTCCGTATTGGGGTCGGTGGCGAGGATGACTTCGTGGATGGTGGGGGTGGCGTCGTAAAGCGGGGCTTCAGGGGTGGAATCCGCCAGCTCGCGATCCGGCAGCACGCCACCCAGGCGCTGTAGCAGCGTGGAAATATTCAAATCGCGCGGGCCCACATTCGCCAGTGGATCTAGCGCGCCACCCAAGACGTGGTAGCGGCCCTCATACTCGCCGGTGCGCTCGATGACCTGGATATCCTTCGGCTCTTCCACCACGCAAATGGTCGAGGCGTCGCGCTGCGAGTTAATGCAGATGCGGCAGACATCCTCGCGGGAAATATTGCAGCAGATGCGGCAGAAAGTCACGCCATCGCGCACCGCACCCAATGCGTTCTGCAGCCGCTCGATGTCCTCAGGCTCCATGTGCAAAACGTGAAACGCGATGCGCTGCGCCGACTTCGGGCCGATGCCCGGCAGGCGCGAAAACTCGTCGATGAGGTCTTGCAGAGGTCCTTCAAACATCAATTACTCCCAAAATCAGCAAAAGGCCGCGGCCCCAACGCGGGGCAACGGCCTTTTATCGTATCGTGCGGGCTACTGGTTGCCGCCGAAGACATCCTCAAAAGACGGGCCACCCTGGCCGCCCATGCCCTGGGACAGCGGGCCAATCTTCTCCTGTGCCAGGCGGCCGGCCGCAGCGTGGGCCTCCTTGAACGCACCCATGACCAGGTCCTGCAGGGTATCGACGTCCTCCGGGTCCACGACGGACTTATCGATCTGCAGGTCCACGAGCTCGGCGCCGCCGGTCATGGTCACCTTAACCAGGCCGTTGCCCGCTTGGCCCTCGACGTTGGTGGCGAGGATTTCTTCCTGCGCCTTCTGCAGGTCTGCCTGCACCTGCGCGGCCTGCGCGATGAGATCGTTCATGTCATTTGCCTGCTGCATTGGGTCTTGGTCAGCCATGTTGTTTCCTTTCTAATTCAACTGTAAATTTCGCTACCGCCCGAGTGTACCGTGCTCGCTGGGTTAGGCACGCCGGGCGCCCAGCTCGCGCTCCAGCAGCTCCATAGCTACCTCGGTAGCGCTGCGATGATCCATCTCGCCGGTCGACTGCGCGGCCTCCATCATGTCGCGCTCTTCGTCATCGCGGGTATAGGCCGGCGGCTCCTCGGGCGGAGCGGCAAAATCCGGCTCAGGCTCGGGCGGCAGCGGCACGCCGTTGCTGAACTGTGATTCATCGCGCTGCTTGGCAGCCTGCGTCGCCCGTGCGATGCGCGAGCGCCACCCGGGCGCGCTTTCCGGTCTACTCTCCGCCTCCTGGTCGTCGGCAGGCTCGCGCGCCGGCTGATTCGGCGTCCACGCTTCCTTGCGCTGCGGCGGCCGCGGGGCATCGAAACCGGCGGTCTTCGGGTCGGTACCCACCACACAGGTCACGGCCACATCGCGCTGGAACTCCTCCTTGAGCACCTCCACGATGACGGCGTTATTGGCGGGCGCGTTGATGCGCTCGGCCAGCGCGCCGGTGGTGTGCCCCAGCGTCAGGGTGCCATCGCGGAAGCCAAGCACGCGGGCTTCGGCCAGCATGATTTCAGCCACCTTATTCCGCTTTCCGACGCTCCCCCTCAACGCCACCCATTTCTCCCTCACGGCCTCTGCGAAGTCGCCCGCCGGCTCTTCCGCCGCCTGCGGCTGCGCCATTTCCGACGCCTTCTCTGCGCCAGATTCCGGCTTGGTTTCCTGGGCAGATTCCTCTGCACGGGCCGGCACGGGCTTCTCCAGTGGCTCGCGATGCTTCTCCTGAGCCGGCGCTGAGTGCGGTGCCTCGCTCTGCGCCGACTGCGCCGATTGTTGCTCGGGCACCTTTGCCTGCGGGATTTGCCGCTCACGCTGCCACGGGTCCCCAGCCTCTTGCTGCTGCGATTGCGGCTCTTGGCCCTGAGGCTTCTGCGTGCTTTGCGCCTCGGCGGCCGGCTGCTCGGATTGCGCCTTCGGCTGCGCCTCCGGTTGCGATTCCGGTTGGGACGGGGCCTGCGGCTGCGGCTGAGCGGCCGGTGCAGAGGTTGGAGCAGAAGACGGGGCAGAAGCCTGCTGCTCCTGGGACTTGGCGCGGCGGCGAGCGATGATGGCAGCAGCAGCGGACTGGGGGTCTTGAGCACTGGCGACGGCAGAGTTGGCCGCGGGAGCACCGCCCGGGGTCGCAGGGCCAGCCGGCGCGGGCGAGACCGCGGCAGCGTTGGCAGCGGGGGCGGGAGCGGAAGCGGGAGCCGCTGCGGGTGCAGGCCCGGCAGCAGCCGGACCGGTGGACCCGATAAGCAGATGCGCGCACATGATTTCTAGCAGCAGGCGTGGTGAAGTCGCACCGGTGAGGTCGCTGATGCGGTCGTTGACCGTGGAGGCCAGGTAGGTCAGCTGCGGGCCGGAAAAGCGCTGCGCCTGGGCGGTGAGCACGGAGGCGCGGTCGGTGGGCGCGGAGACGAGGCCAGCATCGATGGCGCCGGGCACGGCCTGCAGAATCATCAGATCACGCAAACGGTCGAGCAAATCGACGGCGAAGCGGCGCGGGTCGTGTCCGGCCTCGATGACGTGGTCGACCATCGCGAAGAGGCCGGGTTTGTCTTGGTTGGCGAGGGTTTCGATGGCGTCGTCAAGCAGCGAGACATCGGTGACGCCCAACAGCGGCCGGGCAAGGTCGTAGGTCAGGCCATCGGGCCCGGCGCCGGCCAGCAGCTGGTCCAGGAGAGACAAAGTATCGCGCGGGGAACCGCCGCCCGCCTCAATGACCATGGGGTACACGGCGTCCTCAACATGTACGCCCTCGGCCGCAACGGTGCGCTGCAGCAGGCCCTTCATGGCCGGCGGGGTCAGCAGGCGGAAGGGATAGTGGTGGGTACGCGAGCGAATGGTGCCGATGATCTTCTCCGGCTCCGTGGTCGCGAAGATGAAAATGACGTGCTCGGGCGGCTCCTCCACGACTTTGAGCAGTGCGTTCGCACCGGAGGGCGAGATCATATGCGCCTCGTCAATAATGAAGATGCGGTAGCGCGATTCGGCCGGCGCGTAGTAGGCGCGATCGCGCAGCTCGCGCATGTCCTCCACGCCGTTGTGCGAGGCGGCGTCGAGCTCCGTCACGTCCAGGTTGCCAGGGCCTCCGGGGGCGAGGGAGACGCAGGAATCGCACTTGCCGCACGGCGTCGAGGTCGGCCCGTGCTCGCAATTGAGCGAGCGGGCCATAATCCGCGCCGAGGAGGTCTTGCCGCAGCCGCGCGGGCCGGAAAAGAGGTAGGCGTGGTTGATGCGCCCTGCATCAAGGGCGGCGGAAAGCGGCGTGGTGACCTGCTCTTGGCCCACGACCTCCGCGAACGTTGCTGGACGATATTTCCGGTATAAAGCCACGGTTAGCCAGTCTACCGGCTAACCCTCGCGCGACCAGTCCAGCAGGTCAATGCCCTGCTCGGCCACCGCCGCCTGCAGCTTGCCGACGCCCTCTTCTACCCCAAACGCATATTCCGAATCCGTCAGCATGACCAGCTGCAAGATGAGGGTCAGGCGGCCCTCCTCGCGAAACTGCGGGGTCTGCCCGCCCCACAGGTACGGCGCGATGAAGAGCCCATGGTGCACGGTGACGTCAGGGACATCGAGGAGGGACGGCAGCATCACGCCCGGCTGCGCCGGCAGCAGGCCGCCGGCCTTTTCGAAGGTGTCAGCCGCAGCGTTGATGGCGGCGGCCACCTCGGGCTGCCCGGTGCGCGCCACCGTGAGCAGCTCGCAGCGCACGTCGGTGCCGTCGTCCTGGCTCTGTAGGCCGGTGTCGGTGGCGTTGAAGGTGGTGGTGAGGGCGAGCGATTGGGCGTCGGCAAGCGAGGCAAGGCCTAGCCGGCGCTCATCCACGTAGCGGAACTCCAGCGGCGCCGGGATAATCTCGCTCAGCCACAGGGCAGACTCGTCGGCGTTGATTTTAGGCCCCCAGCTTCTCCACGGCGGCGAGCAGGACGCAGGTGGCAACGCCGTCCATCGCGGCTTCGACCTCCTCCTGCGGCGGCAGGGTTGGGGCGAGGCGGATATTGCGGTCATTGTCGTCCTGGCCATAGGGGAAGGCCGATCCGGCCTGGGTGAGCAGGATGCCGGCATCGCGCGCGAGCTCCCAGACGCGGTTGGCGGTGCCGTCGACGACGTCGAGGGAGATGAAGTAGCCGCCCTTCGGGTTGGTCCACTGCGCCACCTCGTACTCGCCGAGGCGCTTTTCTAGGATGCGCAGCACGGCATCGAACTTAGGCTTGATCAGCGCGGCATGGCGGCGCATCACCGCGCGCACGCCCTCGGCAGAGCCGAAGAACTCGTGGTGCGCCAGCTGGTTAATCTTATTGGGGCCGATGCCGCGGATGCCGGCGTGCTCCAGGTACCACTCGAGGTTGTCCTCCGAGGTCCCGAAGAAACCCACGCCCGCGCCCGCGAAGGTGATCTTCGAGGTAGAAGACATGGCCCAGAAGCGGTTCGGGTTGCCTTCTTCCGCAGCGATATCCAGAATCGGCAGGATTTCCGGGAAGTCCTCGGTCAGGGTGTGCACCGCGTAGGCGTTATCCCACACGATGCGGAAATCCGGCGCGCCGGCCTGCATCCGCGCAAGGCGGCGGGCCTTGTCTTCAGAAATCACGGCGCCGGTGGGGTTAGCGAACATCGGCACTACCCACATGCCCTTGACCGCCGGATCCGCCACCAGCTTTTCGACGGCCTCTACATCCGGCCCGTCCTCCTCCATTGGCACCGTGACCAGCTCGAAGCCGAATTGCTCCGTGATGGCAAAGTGACGGTCGTAGCCCGGCACCGGGCAGATCCACTTGAGCTTTTCTTCCTTGCTCCACGGCTGTGCGGAATCATTGGTGCCGAAGAGAAAGGCCCAAGAAATCAGGTCGAACATGATGTTCAGCGAGGACGAGTCTGCGGCAATCAGCAGCTCTGGGTCCATGTTGGTCAGCTTGCCCCAGATATCGCGCAGTTCTTTGATGCCCTTTTGGTTGCCGTAGTTACGCAGGTCGTTTCCGGCCGCATCGGTGTAATGGCCCGGGCCGGGCAGCGCCAGCAAATCATTGGAGAGGTCCAGCTGTGCCTTGGCCGGCTTTCCGCGGGTCAGGTCCAATTTCAGGCCCTTAGCCTTAAGGTCCTCGTAGTCCTTACGGACTTGGGCGGCGAGCTCCGCGAGTTCGGACGATTCCAAAGTAAGAAGCGACATGCGTATGTCTACCTTCCATGTATAGGGCGACTTTTAGCCCCCAATAGTAACGCACGCCATACAAAAAGGGGACCCCGCGCACCCGCCAGAGCCTCCTGACCCTTGCTGCATTCCTGCCCTGGGGGAGTTCAGAGGATGGACGCCACGCGGAATCCTGTCCCATACTTTAACGCCCGCGCGCCGGTTTAGCCAAATGGGACTCCGGATGCACGGGCCGCCACCACCCACCGGCGCGCGGGCCAAGGACCATTCGACGGATAACGGCTTAAGATCGCCGAAAATGGGCCCTGACCTGGCGATTGGTAAAATAATTGCCACGGCTGCTAATGTTTCTTCTCGGAGGATTCGACTAGCGGCCTATGTCACACGCCTGGAACGCGTGCGGGGTTCACGCCCCTCGTGGGTTCAAATCCCACATCCTCCGCCA
>OJKS01000068.1_pt1 | contig 25067 bp, 19 predicted proteins | sample 1596761 | NCBI WGS metagenome assembly OJKS01 (sample SAMEA3904700, study PRJEB24821) | metagenome | biome: Builtin; feature: hospital; material: surface | place: USA | collected 2013-08-19 | reverse complement strand
TCGTCGGCAGCGTCAGATGTGTATAAGAGACAGCCCCTAGCCCCGCCCACGCGGCCTTGGCGGCCTCGTTATCGGAGTAGGTGATTGCAGAGGACACCAGCTGGCTATCGGCCACACCCGTGCGATTCGCCGCGATGAGCACCGGCACCTTGGAGGTGGACCACGCGGCCTCGGGAGCGGTGCGCCCCGCTTCGACGGTGGTCCTGCCATCGGAGACCGCGATGCCCACATCGCCGTGTTCGGCCACGATGCGGTCAAGCACGGCTTGGACATCACCGGAAGGGGCCGCGGCCGGTGGCTCCGTGGAGGAGGAAGGCGCAGACGAGGCGGCCGGCGCTGCGGATGAGGCCGCGGGTGCTGCGGACGTGGTGTCTTTTCCGTAGAGGGGATCTGCTGTGCCACGGGCCTCGGTGTTGACAAAGGTAGGGGAATTTTCTGCCGCGTCCTCGTCGCCGCAGGCGCTCAGGGTGAGTGCGCAGGCGATAAGGGCGGCTGCCGGGCGCAGGGCCCGGCGGATAGGGAATGTCATGGCGTCTAGCTTAGGCTAGTGCGCGAAGTGGCGGGTACCGGTCAGGTACAGGGTAACGCCGGCTTCCTTTGCGGCAGCGATGACTTCTTCGTCGCGGATGGAGCCGCCGGGCTGGACAACGGCCTTAACGCCGGCGTCGAGAAGCACCTGCAAACCATCGGCGAATGGGAAGAAGGCGTCGGACGCGGCGAAAGAACCCTCGGTGCGGTTGGCACCATCGGCCAAGGTGTTGGCGCGCTCGACGGCCAGCTTGGCGGAGTCAACGCGGTTGACCTGGCCCATGCCCACGCCCACGGTGGCATTGTCCTTGGCCAGCAAGATGGCATTGGACTTCACCGCACGCACGGCGCGCCAGGCGAACTCGAGCTCAGCCAAGTCGGACTCGTTGAGGGCCTCGCCCGCAGCCAGGGTCCAGTTGGCCGGGTTATCACCCTCGGCCTGGTAGGTGTCTGGCTCTTGGGTGAGCACGCCGCCGGAGATGTACTTGCGCTCCTCGTGCTGGTCTTCGTGCTCTGCCTGCAGCACGCGCAGGTTCTTCTTGGCCTTAAGCACCTCGATGGCGCCGTCCTCATAGGAAGGCGCGACGATGACCTCGGTAAAGATCTCCTTGACCTGCTCGGCCATCTCTACGGTGACCTCGCGGTTGACGGCAATCACGCCGCCGAAGGCGGACATTGGGTCGCACGCGTGGGCGGCGCGGTGGGCAGCGGCGATGGACTCCTCAGATACGGCAATGCCGCATGGGTTGGTGTGCTTGATAATCGCAACGCAGGGGCGCTCGTGATCCCATGCGGCGCGCCACGCGGCATCCGCATCCTGGTAGTTGTTGTAGCTCATCTCCTTGCCATTGAACTGGGTGGCATTGGCAAGGCCCTTGGAACCGATGCGGGTGACGGTCGCCGCCTGGTGAGAGTTCTCGCCGTAGCGCAGCGGGGTGGTTTGGCCCTCCTCGCTGAGCTGATCCACGAACCACGCGGAGACGGCCGCATCATAATCCGCGGTGTGCAGGAAGGCGTCGCGCGCCAGGCCGCGGCGCTGCTCTAGGGTGAAGCCACCGTTGTTCACGGCCTCCATGGCCTCGTCGTAGCGGGAAGGATCCACGACGACTGCAACAGACGGGTGGTTCTTGGCGGCCGCACGCACCATGGATGGGCCGCCGATATCGATCTGTTCCACGCAGCCATCAAAGTCCGCACCAGAAGCTACCGTCTCACGGAAGGGGTACAGGTTGACCACAACGAGCTGGAAAGGCTCTACCTCGAGCTCGGAGAGCTGGTTGAGGTGGTCGTCCTTGCGAGTATCGGCCAAGATGCCGGCGTGCACGCGCGGGTGCAGCGTCTTGACGCGGCCTTCCAAGCACTCCGGGAAGCCGGTGAGCTTTTCTACCGGAGTGACCTCGATGCCAAGGTCCGCGATCTTCTTCGCGGTGGAGCCGGTGGAGACGATTTCCACGCCTGCCTTATCGAGGGCGCGGGCTAGATCCTCCAGCCCGGTCTTGTCGTACACGCTGATAAGGGCGCGCTTTACCTGCTTGCGGTCTTCGCTCATGAGGAGGATTAAGCCTTTCGAAAAGTCTTAGTCTGCGAGTTGAATAGTTAGTTTCTCGTCGTGGACGTTTGCTGCACGCAGCACCTCCACGATGAGATCGCGCTCTACTTGTTTAATGCGCTCGTGGAGGGTGGACTCGTCATCGTCGGCGTTAATGGCAACGGGGCGCTGCGCGATGATGGAGCCGGTATCCACGCCCGCGTCCACAAAGTGGACGGTAGAGCCAGTGATCTTCACGCCATAATCCAGGGCGTCGCGCACCGCGTGCGCTCCCTTGAAGGCAGGCAGCAGCGCCGGGTGGGTATTGATGGTGCGGCCTTCGAAGCGGTCCAGGAATTCCTGGCCCAGAATCTTCATAAAGCCCGCAGAAACAACAACGTCTGGCTGCGCAGCATCTACTGCGTCAACCAGACGTTGATTCCATTCGGCGCGATCCGCACCCAGCGCCACAACCTCGGTATCAATACCGTGGTCCTGTGCGCGCGAAATACCGTGGCATTCCTTATCCGCCACCACCTTAACTACCTGGTAGTGCCCGGCCTGGGCATCCACGATGGCTTGTAGCAAGGAACCCGTTCCAGAAACGAGCACCACCACTCGGAGGCGTTCAGGGTCAGCGGTATAGCGCGGAGGCATCGGTGAAGTCACGCGCTATAGCCTAGCCCCTCTCCCCCTCCTCCGGGGAATCTTCGCCCGCGGAGCCCTGCTCGCTCTCCCCCATTTGGTCCTTGAGCTGTTGGCTCAGCGGCTTGGCGACGCCCCTTTCATCGCCCTCCTCAGCCTCTTTATCTGGTTCCTCTTCCGGCTCCTCCGCTATTTCGTCGGCCGGAGTGTCCTCTTCTTTCTGCTCTTCTTCCGGTTCCTCTGCGGCCTCGGCAGGTGCAGAATCCTGGGACTCGTCCTCAACTACCTCGGCATCAACGATTTCCGGATCGGTGATGGGCTCGCGCTCCGAGTCGGTGGGAGCCTCGTCGGTTTCGGCAGTGGCTGCATCGGGTGCCTCGGGAGTGACATCATCGGCGGGGGCCGCAACTGGTGCCGTGCGGGCCGCGCGCCACGCCACGAAGGCGAAGCCTGCGGCAACGGCACAACCGACGACGGCCATCCACAGGGCGGTAAGGCCTGCGGCAGTCCACAGCTGCGGGCCGGTCGCGCCGTAGTAGCCAAGGTCACCGCTAACAAGGTAGCAGGCAACCAGCATGATTACTGCGGCGGCCACCGTAGCTACGAGTACATCTTGGAAGCTCGGGCGCTTCTTATACAGCGAATAGATTGCAGCGCCGAGGGGGACGATCAAAAGCGCCACCGCCCAGCTGGGCGCGGAGGCAGGAATGCCGCCGGTAATCGGCAGCGGTGGCAGCGGCACGAGGTGGGCGCTAAAGAGGCTTACCGAGCCTTCTCCTACAGAAAACTCCGAGCCCACCAATACCGCCGCGGTGCTCACGATGGCATTGGGAATATAGAGCACACTCAGCAGCACGAGTCCGGCAATGCCTAAGCCGGAGATCGTAGGATAGTCATTCATCATCTCGCCCTGGCGGGAGACATTGACAAGGAATACCACCGCGAAGACTGCGGCTGCGCCAATGGCCAGGTAGGCGAGGTAGCGAAGGGCGATCTGGGTGGCGTCGACAAGCGGTCGCGGCACTCCATAACGCTTGGCCAACGCCCGCCACAAGCGCCAGCCCATACCGGCCGCCATGGCGGACAGATGCAGAACAATAACGCGCAAAAGTGCCTGCGCCAGATTAGGCGGGGAGACGTCATAGACCTTGCCCGCGTCCCACAGCATCAGCCACGCGATGATGGTAAATACCACCGGCACGCCAAGCACGCAGGCCAAGAGAGTAAGCAGGTCCTTGACGCTGACCTTGTGTTTTACCGCGCTGCGCACTCGAACCGCCACCACTCCGGCGAGGATGAGCGCTGGCAAGGCGGGCAGCAAGGAAATATGCACATCGGCCGCAGAGACCGGGGCGAGGTTAAAGACCATCCAGGCCTCCGCCACGATGGTGTACCACCACGCCATGGGAGAGCCAGCCAGCATGAGACCGCCCAGCGCGATGGCCATAATGATAAGGACAATAACCACGTTGGGCACTGCCGCCGTAATAAGCATGCGGCGAATGCGCCCGGCTTTGGTCAACGGCGCGGGGGTACGCCGCGCCTTAGCCTTGGAGCCGGCCTTGCGAGCGACGCGCTGCGCCGATCCAGAGGACTGGCGGGACCCACTGGGATGAGGCGCGCGTGGGGTGCGCTCCGCGCGCACCGTACGGCCCCGCGCCTGGCTACGCGGGCGGGGCGTTGACCGAGATTGGGGGCTGGTGTTTTTGTTCATCGGCGTCCACTTTGCCACCTTCCGGAAGTGAAATCGGGGTGGCGCGACGAGGCACTCGCAAAATCACCGGCGGCAACCCCTGTACCTGGGCTATACAAATATATAAGGAGTATAAAATCTACCCTGGTTTCACACCCTTAACTCTGGCTGTAATACTATGGAGGAAAAGGCCGCTAGTTTTGCGTGACGCACGCGGAGCTCGCGTGGGATCTTTATCGCACTAATAATATTCCGTGTGCCCCATGTTGCCTGCTCGTGGACAATTTCCCCGAGGCGAGCCTGAAAATTCTTTAATTTGGGTTGCTGTTATCTTTTCGAGACGCTACTGTTACATCTCGTTGGTAACAAGAAGGTCACAATCTCGTAACTAACTCGGTGGGGACGTAACACTCGTCCTGCGCAGATTGTGAAAATGACGAAAGAAGACCTAATGCGAAGCAAAGTTCAGCGTGGCGCCGGCCGCCATCGCAAGATTGTCACCTCGCAGACCGCGAAGGGCCGCATTGCCGTAATGACGGTTGCGGCAGGTGCAGTTTCCACCGCCGGCGTTGGTGGCGCAGCCGCCGCAAACATCCAGTCCGATGACGCGGCCACCACTAAGACGCAGTCCGTCGACTTCGAGCTCGCCTCCGACTCCACCCAGGTGGAGGATGCCGCTGCAGCTCCAGTTGATGCCACCCCACAGATCCTCAACGTTGCTGAGGCTAAGCCGGTTGCCGATCTGACCGATCAGCTCAACAAAGCCATCCAGGCTTCTGAAGAGCGCGCCGCCGCCGATGAAGCCGCTCGCGCACCATCTGTAGCCCGCCCTGCCGAAGGCGCATTCACATCTCCATTCGCTATGCGCTGGGGCACCTTCCACAAGGGCGTCGACATCGCCAACTCTCCCGGCACCCCAATCCTTGCCGTCATGGATGGTACGGTCATCGACTCCGGTCCAGCTTCCGGCTTTGGCCAGTGGATCCGCATCATGCACGACGACGGCACCATGACCGTTTATGGTCACATGCAAACTCTTGACGTGGCCGTTGGCGAACACGTGCATGCCGGCCAGAAGATCGCCGGCATGGGCTCGATGGGCTTTTCCACCGGCTCCCACCTCCACTTCGAAGTTCACCCGAACGGTGGCGAGGCAATCGATCCGCAGCCTTGGCTGGCTGAGCGAGGCATCGACCTCTAAGGCCCCTACCCCAACACCTTCTTGTTAAGCGCCGCAGTGGCTTTCCTGCGGCGCTTTTTCATGTCCACAATTGCCCTAAAGACACCAGCGCCGGCTCCCGACCACCGCGGCTGCAGCCAACCTTCCCCAAGACGACTCAAATGCGTCCCAGCCTTCCCATTGCGCCTCCAACAAAAGGCAAGCCCCGTCAAGACAAGCGCTCCACCACCGGACCCTAGACACAAATTGCGCCGCACAGCCAAGTCCAGTACGCAGCCTTGTCGCAGGTAAATACACATTTACACTAATCACTGGGCTTGAACGCAACACGCCATTTCCAGAGCGGCACGCCCACCCCCAAAGTCTACCCCCAGACCCTAAACCAGTACTTTACAGACGCCACTCCAATCACATTCGTAACACGCGCAACAAGCTGGCATGTTCGAATGATTTCGAAATATTTCCGCCGCTACCAGCGTTTTCTAAGATTGCGCGGGCCGTTGGAGCGGGCTAACTTTTAACTCGTTGCCACGAGCGATTACGAGCGCAAGCATTTCGGCTTTCGGCGTGTCGCGGTTGGCAGTTGAAAGACGCCGCCCCCTCCAGGGTGCGGGCGTCCCGAGACCATGCACAGCCATGAAAAGGACTTTAACTATGAAGCGCATGAACCGCGCACGCAAGAACGTGGCGCTGAGCATCGTTACGCTTGGCACCGTACTTGCTACCGGCACCACCGCTTTTGCTGCAGAGCCAGTGGCTAGCGTGGACGTATCGGACGGCTCCTCCGAGCCCACCGCTACCAATGTAGATAACGCCGGCGTGGTCGACGCCCTTGTTGGCCTGGCCACCACCACCGTTGGCGTATTGAACGGCGAGGCTACCCCGCAGGTAGATGGAAACGAATCCGGCGGCGTCAATATCGTCCTAGACCCGGGCACTGTACCGGGCCTGAAGGAAGCTTTCGCACCGCAGGGGAATCACTCGGGACTCACCACGAAGCGCGGCACGGACTCCGCGGGCAATACCGTGGTCTTTCCTACCTCCGGCACGCTTACTTCTGGCTTCGGCCCGCGCTGGGGCACGATGCACAACGGCATCGACGTAGCTAACCCGGTGGGCACCCCGATTCACGCGGTCATGGACGGCACCGTCATCAACTCCGGTCCAGCGCAGGGCTTTGGCAACTGGATCCGCATCCAGCACGATGACGGCACCATCTCCGTCTACGGTCACATGCCGGCAGACCTGCTCAAGGTAAATGTGGGCGAGCGCGTGACCGCGGGTCAGGAAATCGCCGGCATTGGCAGCGAGGGCCACTCCACTGGCCCGCACCTCCACTTTGAGATTCACCCAGGCGGAGGCGCCGCCGTTGACCCCGTTTCCTGGTTCAACGAGCGCGGCATTTCGGTCTAAAGCTTTTCCATCGGCACTCCGCCGATGAGCATCAGCCGGACCTTACCGGAAGAACCAAAGTCCACGGTGACCGTGGCGCGCTTGCCGGAGCCGGACGTCTCAATGACAGTTCCGAGCCCGTACTTAGCGTGATTGACGCGGTCACCCACGGCTAGGTTGAGGTTATTGTTCTTAGGCATCGAGGTCGCCGCCGGCTTGCCGGTGCGCTGCGATGGGGAAGACGCAGCGCGCCTGGCACCGCGGGATCCGCCCCGAGAACCACCACTGCCCCACCCGGACCAATCGCGGCCGTAGGAACGACCATATTGATAGTCGTCCTCGCCCCACGCACCGGTCAGGGAGCTATCGGAGTCTTCGCGCCGCCAGTTGATGAGGTCTTCTGGGACCTCGCCGAGGAAGCGGCTGGCGGGATTAGTCACCGGATTGCCCCACGCCGAGCGCAAAATGGCGCGGGTAAGATACAGCTGCTCGCGAGCGCGGGTAATACCCACATAGGCGAGGCGGCGCTCCTCGCTTAGTTCCTTCGGGTCACCCAGTGAGCGCATATGCGGGAATTGGCCATCCTCCCAGCCGGTCAAAAAGACTACGGGGAACTCGAGGCCCTTGGCGGTGTGCAGAGTCATCATGGTGACCACACCAGTCTCGGAATCTGGGATCTGGTCAGCATCGGCCACCAGCGACACCTTTTCCAAGAATGCCTGCAGCGAACCGGGCGCAGCTTCGCCCTCCTCAACTAGCTCGGAGGGGTCCACTGCATCCGCACCGGAGGCGGCAAGCTGGTTGGCCGCCTCCGAGGTAAATTCGCGAGCCACCGATACCAACTCGTTCAAGTTATCTAGGCGCGCACCGTCCTGCGGGTCATTCGAGTTTTCCAATTCCGCCTTGTATCCCGTGGCATCCAAAATGGCGGAAAGCAGCTCACCCAAATCCGGTTGGCCGGTAACCTCATCGCGCATGGACGGGATCTGGTTGCGGATACCCTCCATCATGTCGTTGAATTTGGTGACTGCGTTAATAGCCCGAGTACCAAGGCCAGGGACGTCGCCCCGGGGGACATCGGCAAGCGCCTTGCCAAAGCTGATGCCGTGGTTTTCCGCATGGAGGGCAATATGCCCCTGCGCCTTGTCACCAATGGCACGCTTGGGCACGTTGATGATGCGGCGCAGGCTTACCATATCGTCCGGGTTATCCAAGATGCGCAGGTAGGCCACCATATCGCGGATTTCGCGCCGCTCATAAAAGCGCGTGCCGCCCACCACCTTGTACGGAATTCCGGAGCGGATAAAGATATCTTCCAGCGCACGGGAGGCATTATTGGTGCGGTACATGACCGCGATATCGGAATAGCTGCGACCCTTATCCGCCAAAGAGTCGATTTCAGAGGCGATGAAGCGCGCCTCATCGTGCTCATTATCGGCAACGTAGCCTACGATCTGCTCGCCCTCGCCGTGAGCGGTCCACAGGTTCTTCTCGCGGCGGTTCTCATTCTTGGCAATAACGGCATTGGCCGCGTTGAGAATGGTCTGGGTGGAGCGATAATTCTGCTCCAGCAAGATGGTGTGCGCCTGCGGGTAGTCGCGCTCAAATTCCTGAATATTGCGGATGGTCGCGCCGCGGAAGGCATAAATGGACTGATCGGAATCGCCCACTACGCACAGCTCGGGGGCATCGGGGCCGAGCTCTCCCCTGCCCACGAGCGCGGCAACCAGGGCGTACTGGGCGTGGTTGGTGTCCTGGTACTCGTCGATAAGCACGTGCTTGAAGCGCCGGCGATAGAACTCCACCACCTGCTGGTGCTGAGTGAAGATCCGCACCACCTCACCGATGAGATCATCAAAGTCCACGGCATTGGCCGCGCGCAGGCGGCGCTGGTATTCGGCATAGACCTGGGCCACGGTGGTCTCAAATGGGTTCTTGGTCTGCTGCGCCTTTTCCAGTGCGGATTCGGGACCGATGAGCTCATTTTTGTGATTAGAAATCTGATTAGCCAGCACGCGCGGGGTGTACTTCTTCAGATCCAGCTGCATATCCTTAGCAATCATGGACAATAGCCGGCGGGCATCATCGCCATCATAAATAGTGAAGTTGGTATTAAGACCTGGCACCAGCTGCGCGTTTTGGCGCAGGATGCGCACGCAGATGGAGTGGAAGGTAGATACCCACATGCGCTCTGCCACAGGGCCTACCAGCCCGCCCACGCGCTCCTTCATTTCCGCGGCGGCCTTATTAGTAAAGGTAATGGCGAGGATCTCCCACGGATTTACCCCGCGATGGCGCATGAGATAGGCAATGCGGCGGGTAAGCACGGCAGTCTTGCCGGAACCAGCGCCTGCCACGATGAGCAGCGGGCTGCCCGAGTGGGTAACGGCCTCAAGCTGCTGCGGGTTAAGGCCCTCGGTCAAGGCATCGGGGGATTCGGATTGCGGGCTCGCTGCGCGCGGTGCACCGAAGCCGCCAAAAGGACTCGGCGTGGGTGCGCCGCCGGTGGACGGGGAAGGGCTAAAAGGAGAGTTTTCGTTCATAATGCCTTCCAACCTACTAGCCCCACCGGACACGACCCGTTTCCGCCGTGCGAGCTGCTATTTCCTTTTGCGCGGGCGGGTGGCACAATATGGTCTTATGACCGCAGAAGATAACAAGGACATCGTCGATAACGGCTTGGACATCCGCACGCCTTCGGGCACGGATGATCCCCTATCTGATGCGGAGATCCAACAGTATCGCGAAGAAATCAACCGCATGGACCGCATCATCTTGGATGCCGCCAAGCGCCGTACGGAAGTCTCCCAAGCCATTGGCCGCACCCGCATGAACTCCGGCGGCACCCGCCTGGTCCACACCCGCGAGATCGCTATTTTGAATCAGTTTCGCGATGAACTCGGTGAGGAAGGACCCACCATCGCGTCGGCGCTGCTGCGCATGGGCCGCGGCCGGCTGGGTTAGCCGAATAATTACTGGCCAGCAGATACTATGCAGTACCCTGAATTAGCATGAATGCAGTTCTCGTCGCCGTCATAGTCATGCTCGTGCTCGCCCTCCTGCGCGTGCATGTGGTGGTAGCACTCTTCCTAGGCGCCATCGTCGGCGGGCTCCTTTCCGGCATGGGCCTCGATGCCACCATGGTCGCCTTCCAAGACGGCTTGGGCGGCGGCGCCAAGATTGCCCTAAGCTATGCCCTCTTGGGCGCTTTTGCCATGGGCGTAGCCTCGGCCGGGCTGCCCCAGGTCCTGGCTAATTTCCTCATCCGCAAGCTCGGCGGCAGCGGCGAAGCAGACCCCAAAGCGGCCCTGGCCACCAAGTGGATGCTCATCCTCGGGCTCATCGCCATGTCCGTGATGAGCCAGAACCTCATCCCGGTCCACATCGCCTTCATTCCGCTCATCATCCCGCCGCTACTTACAGTGATGAATAAGCTGCGTCTGGACCGCCGGTTGATTACTACCTGCCTGACCTTCGGCCTTATCACCACCTACATGTTCATTCCGGTGGGCTTTGGCTCCATCTACTTAAATGACATCCTGCTCTTTAATATCCAGCAGGCTGGGCTTGATACCTCCGATATCAATATTATGCAGGTCATGGGCGTGCCGGCGCTCGGCATGCTCGCCGGCCTACTCATCGCCATCTTCTTTAGCTACCGCAATCCGCGCGACTATGAAAACTTGCCCATCACGGCTGAGGAGCACCAGGAGGCCCCCTCGGCCTATAAGGTGTGGGTGTCCGTCGTGGCCATCATTGCCACCTTTGCGGTGCAGATTGTCATGCAGGCTCTCGACTTCGAGTCCGATGGCCTCATGGTCGGCGCGCTGACTGGCTTGGGAATTTTGCTGCTTACCGGCGCGGTGGATTGGAAGCACGCGGACGATGTCTTTACCAATGGCATGAAGATGATGGCGCTCATCGGCTTCATCATGATCACCGCCCAGGGGTTCGCCTCGGTCATGACGGCCACCGACGAGGTCGGCCCACTGGTCGATGCCACCGCTAACCTCTTTGGCACCAATAAGATCCTTTCTGCCGGTGCCATGCTGGTGGTGGGCCTGGTGGTCACCATGGGCATCGGCTCGTCCTTTTCCACCCTGCCCATCATTTCCGTTATCTATGTGCCGCTGTGCATGTCGCTGGGCTTTAGCCCCGCAGCCACCGTGGCGCTTATTGGCACCGCAGGCGCGCTTGGCGACGCCGGCTCTCCCGCCTCCGATTCCACCCTCGGCCCTACCGCGGGCTTGGGTGCGGATGGCCAGCACGACCACATCCGCGACTCGGTCATTCCCACCTTCATCCACTTCAATATTCCGCTGCTTATCGCCGGCTGGGCAGGCGCACTCCTCCTCTAAAAGGCCCCGACGCGGTGGCGCTTTCTGGACTACGGTGGGAGTGGTACATGTTGCCAATGCGCTAGTTGCCAGAAAGGCCTACCACCATGGATATCACCGCATCTGCCCAGTGGAGCGAGCTCGCGAAGGTATATGAGGACAAGAAGGACCTCAACCTCCGCGAGCTTTTTGCCGCCGATGCAGACCGCGCCCGCAACTTCACCTTCGACGCCGCCGGGCTGCACGTCGATCTGTCGAAGAACCTGATCGACGGGGACATCGTCAAGCAGCTGGTTGAGGTAGCCAAGGCCGCCGACCTTGAGGCCCGCCGCGATGCCATGTTCGCCGGCGAGCACATCAATAACACCGAGGATCGCGCCGTGCTGCACACCGCGCTGCGCATCCCGGCCGAAGATGACTTGAGCGTTGATGGCCAGGACGTTGCCGCCGATGTCCACGAGGTCTTGGGCCGCATGCGTGATTTTGCCACTGCGCTGCGCTCCGGCGCCTGGCTGGGGCATACCGGCCACACCATCAAAAAGGTGGTCAACATCGGCATCGGCGGCTCTGACCTGGGCCCGGCCATGGCGGCGAAGGCACTGCGTTCCTATGAGGTCGCCGGCATCTCCGCCGAGTTCGTCTCCAACGTGGACCCGGCCGATATGGCAGCCACGCTCGATGGCCTCGATGCAGAATCCACCCTGTTCATCATCGCCTCCAAGACCTTTACCACCCAGGAGACGCTAACCAATGCGCACGCCGCCCGCCGCTGGCTCATCGAGCAATTCGATGGTGATGAATCCGCCGTGGCCAAGCACTTCGTCGCCGTATCCACCAACGCGGAGAAGGTAGCCGAGTTCGGCATCGATACCGAGAACATGTTCCCGTTCTGGAACTGGGTCGGCGGCCGCTACTCCGTGGATTGCGCCATCGGTCTGTCCCTCATGTGCACCATTGGCCCGATGGACTTCATGCGCTTCCTCGAGGGCTTCCACGCCATGGACGAGCACTTCCGCACCGCGCCACTGAAAGAAAACGTCCCAGCGCTCATGGGCCTCTTGGGTGTCTGGTACACCAACTTCTTCGGCGCCCAGACCCACGCCGTGCTGCCCTACTCGCAGGACCTTGGCCGCTTCCCGGCCTACCTGCAGCAGCTGACCATGGAATCCAATGGCAAGTCCGTGCGCCGCGATGGCACCGCGGTTACCGCCCCGTCCACCGGTGAAATCTACTGGGGCGAGCCGGGCACCAATGGCCAGCACGCCTTCTTCCAGCTCATGCACCAGGGCACCCGCCTCATCCCAGCGGACTTCATCGGGTTTGCCCGCCCGAAGCAGGACTTCCCCACCGCCGATGGCTCTGGTTCCATGCATGATCTGCTCATGGGCAACTTCTTTGCGCAGACCAAGGTGCTGGCCTTTGGCAAGACCGCAGAAGAAATCGCGGCCGAAGACGTAGACGAGGCCGTCGTGCCGCACAAGGTCATGCCGGGCAACCGCCCGACCACCACCATCCTGGCCGAGGAGCTGACCCCCGCCGTGCTCGGCGCGCTCATCGCCCTCTACGAGCACATTGTGTTCACCCAGGGCGTTATCTGGGATATCAACTCCTTCGACCAGTGGGGCGTGGAGCTGGGCAAGCAGCAGGCCAATGACCTGGCCCCAGCCGTCTCCGGCGCTGAGGCTGCCGACTCCGGCGACCAGTCCACCGATGAGCTCATCGGTTGGTACCGCTCCAACCGCTAAAGGCCCACTTTGAGCCGCGTTATCCCCTCCCACCCACTCGGCGGAGCGAATAACGCGGTTGCTTTATGGCTTCGCTCGCCCCACGGCGATGTAAAACAAGCACGTTCTGCCCAAAATCAGCGCGAAATCGGGCGAAACGTGCTTGTTTTGTCAGCGGAATGCGGTTTAGAGCTTAACCATCGGCTCCCAGCCGAAAGGAATCTCCTCCGAGTTCACAATCCGGCGGCCGAACGGGAAGCAGGTCACCGGGATCATCTTCAAATTGGCCAGCGCGGCCGGGATGCCCACGATGGTCACTACCTGTGCCGCTGCGGTGGTGACGTGACCAATGGCCAGCCACAGGCCGGCGACGAGGAACCAAACGATATTGGAGAAGGTGGACATGGAGCCGCTTCCCTTTACCGGCTGCACCACCGAGCGGCCGAATGGCCACAGGGCGAAATTAGCCATGCGGAACGACGCCACGCCCGCGGGGATAGTAACGATGAAGATGCAGGCGATAATGCCAAAGATGAAGTAGGCCAAGGCTAGTAAGAAACCGCCGGTGATGAACCAAATGATATTGAGTAGGGTACGCATAGCCCCCACCCTAGCGGCCTACGCCGAGGAGTGAAGCGGCTGGCAGTGCGGGCACCACCAGATGATGCGCTCGAGTTCGCCTTCGTCGCCGCCCTGGTCCACGCCGCCGAGCGCGCCCTTAGTGATGAACGTGCCGCAGCGGCGGCAGCGCTTGCGATTGCGGCCGAAGACATAGGTGGTCTCCCCGGCGCGGCGCACGCCGGTGGTCACGCGCACCGGGGAGGTGCGGTTGGCCCACATGATCCGCCGGGAAATATCGAGGATGCGGGCGGTATCGACCTCAGCCACGGGTGTGGCCGGGTGCACGCCGGCGAGGAAACAGGCCTCGGCGCGGTATTCATTGCCGATGCCCGCGACGACCTTCTGATCGAGCAGCGCTGCGCCGATGGCACGCTGCGGCCGGGAGTTGAGCCGGCGCAGGGCTTCCTCGCGGTCCCAGTGGGGGTCGAGGATATCGGGGCCGAGGTGCGCGATGCGCTGGTGGTAGTGGTCGGCGGGATAGATGTCTACGAAGCCTAGCTGGTGGCCGACGACCTCGATATCGCGCGGGGAATTGGCCAACTGCAGCACAATGCGGGCGGTGTGGCCGGGCTTGCGCCAGCGATCGCCTGCGTAGTGGATGGCCCAAGTGCCCTCCATCTTGAGGTGGGTGTGCACGATGGTCTGGTCGAATTGCATGAATAGGTGCTTGCCGTAGGGCCAGACGCGCTCGCACACCATGCCTTCTAGGTGCACGGTGGCATAGCGCGGCACGCGCACGGAGCAGCCGGTGACTTCGCGGCCGGCCATGAACTGCAGGCGGTTGGATAGTTGCAGGACGGAATCGCCTTCGGGCATGACACCTCCTGTGGTTCTTTAGCGGCGGTACCCGCCGCGCGGGCGGAAACCACCATTATTGCGCGGAGCGGGCGGCGGATCATCAAAGCTGAGCTCTTCGATGGCCTCGCTGGCCCGGCGGCCTGCGCGTGGGGCGCGCGGGGCGGCTGCGCGAGCAGAGATGCGCACGCCCTTAGGCGTAATCCCGGCGCCGGCTTCGCGCAGATGGGCCGCCGCATCGGTTTTATGGATGGGGCTGCCATTGCACTTTTCGACGACCAACGGGGACAACACTCCCCCCGCCACCATGTCTGTGAGCGCGGAAACCAAGCGGGGATATACCTCGGCGGGGTCGATGCCATCGGGCAGCGATTCGAGGAAGGTGGTGAGAGTTTTGCCGCCGCGGGTGAGGTGGGCGATGGGCAGGCCGTCGATAAGCACTACCAGCGCACCGGCCGAACGGGTGGGCCCGCCGGTGGCTTTGCCGTCGGCATCATCGCGCTGCGGCCAGGGCAGGGCCGCGCCGTATGGGTTGGCCGGGTCGCAGGCTGCGAGGACGAAGGTCTCGGGCTCGGTGGTGCCAGAGGGCCAGCCGGTCACATCCGGGGAATCGGCCAGCCCACGCAGGCGGTCGATGATGGCGGGCGTGGAGAATTGCGCGGCGCCGAGCCCATCGATGACGTAGCCGCGCATGGCCTTGCCGGATTCCTCGAAGCCGGAGAGCACCTTATAGGCCAGCGCGAAACCGCCGAGCACATCCTCGGCCACGACAGAGCCACGGGTGAGCACGCCGTAGCGGTCGAGCCAAGCTTCGCCGTGGGCAACAGACCGGGAGGTGGCATCGGTGGCGGCAGACACAGCAAGGGACCACCGGCCCATGACATCGGGCGGGGTCCCCGCGCCAGCGGCGTTCTGCGCCTGTGCGAAGGAGGTGCGCCCCATGCGCAGGCGAGAGCGGGTGGGCCGCCGCTTCGAGCGATGCGCGGTGCGGCCCGAGCGCGAGCCGCCGGAAGACAGTCGGGTGCGAATAGGCGCGAAAGAATCGGGACTCACCAGGCCCATCTCCACTAACCCCCAGAGGGCCTCGCGGGTTTCCTCGGTGGTACCGGGGGCCTCGGCGGCAATATCGGCAAAGAGGAAGCCACCGCCACGGCCTAGGACATCGAGGATGGAGCGCTGCACCATGCTGACCCCCTCGGCATCCGTTTCCGGGGCGAGTTGAGCAGCATAGTCTGAGGGCAACAGCATGATCCAGGGGTCGGCCGCGCCGGCCTTGCCAGCACCCACAATGAGCACCTCGCCATTGGAGGTGAGCTCATCGAGCATGGTGGGTGAATAATCGCCCACCCGGGCGGGCAGGATGAGCGATTCCCACGCGGAGGCGGGCAGGCGCACCCCGGCGAGCTGCTCGATGACGGAAAAGACGCCATCGGCACCGCGCAGGGCCGGGCGCTTTCCGGCTGGTGCGATGCTATGCCACTCCGGCAAGAAACGGGCGAAGGTAGCGCCCGAGACCGGCTCGGTAGCAGCCCGCGCGGCGGCGAGCGAGCGCGAGCGAATGGTCTTCAGCACCGCGGCGGCGCAGTACTCCTGCTCCTCCACTCCCTGGCGGTAGCGGCCTTCTACTACCCCATCGAGCGCGCCGAGGACAGTGTGCGCGGCGGAGACGGATATGCCGAAGGCCGCGGTGAGATCGCGCAGCACAAACGGACCGCGGGTGCGCGCCCACCGCGAGACCAGCTGTGGCAAGGCATCAGAAATGGTGGCCACTTGGGCAGGGATGCCGGGAGGAATGGGGATACCTAGGGCATCGCGAAGCAGGGGTGCATCCTGTGCCTGGGCTAGGTGCTCGCGCCCGCCAATGCGCACGCGCATAATCCGCGTGCCCAGCTTGTCCAGGGCGGAGAGAGGGACGTCGGTGTGCTCGCCCAGCTCGTCGACGGGAATCGGACCGAGCACGCGCAGCAGGTCCGCCACCTCCTCGGTGGTGCGGGCCCGGCGCGAGGGATCGGTGCGCTGGAGCTGGGCGTGGACCTCGGCGATGATCTCCGGATCCAGTAGCTCGCGCAGCTCTACCGTGCCCAGCAGCTTGGCTAAAAGCGCTGGGTCGAGGGCCAGGGCGGCCGCGCGCTTTTCCGCCAACGGGGAATCGCCCTCGTACATGAACGCACCGGTGTAGTTAAACAGCAGCGAGGAGGCAAAGGGCGAAGGCTGCTCGGTGGTGACCTCCGCGATGCGGATGCGGCGATGGCCCAGCTCCCGCATGACCTCCGTAAGCGCCGGCACATCGTAGACGTCTTGGACGCACTCGCGCACCGTCTCCAAGATGATGGGAAAGGACGGGTACTTGCGGGCGACGTCCAAAAGCTGCTCGGCGCGCTGGCGCTGCTGCCACAGCGGTGCGCGCTTGCCGGGATTGCGCCTGGGCAAAAGCAGCGCTCGGGCCGCACATTCGCGGAAGCGGGAGGCAAAGAGCGCGGAGTTACCCACTTGTTCGGCCACGATATCGGCGATCTCATCGGCGTCGAAGGCGAAGATGGATCCATCGGGCTCGGATTCGGCCTCAGGTAAGCGCAGCACGATGCCATCGTCACCGGCCACGGCCTGCGGATCCATGCCGGTGCGCTCGCCCACCCGGGCACCTACCGCAAGCGCCCACGCGGAGTTGACCGGCCGGCCAAACGGGGTATGCAGCACCACGCGCCAGTCACCCAGCTCATCGCGGAAGCGCTCGAGCACTAGTGTCTTTTCATCCGGGATGACACCAGTGGCTTCATTTTGCTCCTGCAGGTAGGCCGCAATATTGGAGCGCGCATTATCATCGGCATCCGCAATGATATCCGGCGAGGAAAAGACCTCGCGGCGATACTCACCTAGCGCCTTGCCCAACTCATAGGGGCGGCCCGCGCCATCGCCATTCCAAAATGGCAGGCGGCCGGTATGCCCCGGCGCGGGCGTGACCAACACCTGGTCGCGCGTGATGTCCTCGATGCGCCAGCTAGTCGCGCCCAGGGTGAAGACATCGCCCACCCGGGACTCGTAGACCATCTCTTCATCCAGCTCGCCTACCCGGCGCGGGGCGCCACCGGAGCCCTCACCGGCGCCGGTATAGAGGAATACGCCAAACATGCCCCTATCCGGAATCGTGCCGCCGCTGGTCACGGCCACGCGCTGGGCGCCGGGGCGCGCGGTCATCACTCCCGTCACGCGGTCATTGACCACGCGTGGTTTGAGTTCCGCAAAGTCCGTGGACGGGTACACGCCGCTGACCAGGTCCAGCACGGAGTCATAGACCTCGCGCGCCAGATCGCGGTAGGGCCAGGCCCGGCGGACCATCTCGTACCACTCATCGGCATCGAGCCCATCGTCCCCGGCCGCGGCCACGGCCGCCACCGTTTGCTGCGCCAGCACGTCCAGCGGGTTGCGCGGGGTATGCATCTCCTCAATGAGCCCGGCCCGCATGCGCGCTACCGTCAGCGTGGACTGCACCAGATCCGCGCGGTGCTTGGGATAAAAGGAGCCATGCGATACCGCGCCCACAAAGTGCCCGGCGCGGCCCACGCGCTGCAGGCCCGAGGCCACGGAGGGCGGCGATTCCACTTGCACCACCAGCTCCACGGCACCCATATCGATGCCCAGCTCCAGCGAGCTCGTGGCCACCACGGCCTTGAGCGTGCCCTCCTTCAGCATGGTCTCGGTCATCGCGCGCTCGTCCTTGGACACCGAGCCGTGGTGGGCGCGGGCGATGACGGCCGGGGCCTTACCTGCGACGTCGACCTGCTTCATCAGCTGAGCCGGGTCGCGCCGAGTCTCCGGCGAGAGCGATTCCGGATCGTGCTCGGCCGCATAGAGCTCATTGAGCCGGCTGGTCAGCCGCTCGGCCGTGCGGCGGGAGTTTACAAATACCAGCGTGGAGCGATGCGCCATGATCTCCGCATAGAGGTCGTCCTCAATAAACGGCCAGATGGACTTGGCCGTGGGCAGCGCGGACTCATCCACGGAAGGAGAGCTGATGCCAATCGCATCATCCACCGTCATCTCCCCGATGGTGGAGCCTTGCTCCGGCGTGGGGAGATCGGACATATCCTCCACCGGCACATGCACGTCCAGCTGCCACTTCTTTTCCGCGTCCGGCGCCACAATTTCCACCGGCCGGTTGCCGCCCAAGAAGTTTGATACCGCAGACAATGGCCGCACGGTGGCGGAAAGCCCGATGCGTTGGAAGTCTCCTGCCACCTGCTGCAGGCGCTCCAAGGTCAGCGCCAGGTGCACGCCGCGCTTGGTGCCAGCCAGGGCATGGATCTCATCGATAATGACGGTATCCACCGTCTTTAAAATCCCCGCTGCCTTAGAGGTCAACATCAAATAGGCCGACTCCGGGGTAGTAATCAAGATATCCGGCGGCTTGCGCACCTGCCGCGCACGCTCCGCCGAAGGCGTATCGCCTGAGCGCACGCCTACCGAAATATCCGGCACGTCTAGCCCTAGATTTTCCGCGGTGCGCGCGATGCCGGTCAGCGGGGCGCGCAGGTTATTTTCCACGTCCACGCCCAGCGCCTTGAGCGGCGAGATATACAGCACCTTCACCCCGGCGGCGGAACCAGTTGTCCCAGAGCCCACCGGCAGCGCCAGCTGGCCCTCGCGCTCGACCAAATTATTCAGCGCCCACAAGAACGCGGCGAGCGTCTTACCGGAGCCGGTAGGGGCCACCACAAGGGCGTGCTCGCCACGGGAAATCTTCTCCCAGGCCTGCGCTTGCACGACGGTAGGAGCAGCAAATACATCCTTAAACCACTGCGCTGCTTGGGGCCGGAAGCGGTCGAGGATGTTTTCTGGCATGCCCACACTCTAGTCCGCGTTGTAATGTGGGCACCATGACCGTCGAGATTTCTGATTCCCGCCTGACCAATTCCCTCGCCCAGGGCTGCGGTGAGATCCTTAAAGGCGTGCGCAACGGGGGCCTGCTGCGGGGCCTTTCGCTTGGCGACGCCGGCGATGAAGCCGCCCAAGAATGGATCGCCCGCGTCCTCGAGCAGCACCGTCCCCAGGACGGCATGCTCTCTGAGGAAGCCTCCGATGACCTAGCCCGTTTGAAGAAGGACCGCGTGTGGATCGTGGATCCGCTCGACGGCACCAAAGAATTTGCCACCGGCCGCCAGGACTGGGCCGTGCACATCGCCCTGGTAGAAAACGGTATCCCCATCCACGCGGCGGTGGGCCTGCCGGATCTCGGCGTTACCTTCAAGTCCTCGGATGTCAGGGCGGTCACCGGCCCGCTGTCTAAGAAGTTCGTTGTCTCCCGCAACCGCCCGCCCAAGGTAGCCGATTACATTGCGGAGAAAATGGGCTATGAAATCGTGGGCGTCGGCTCCGCGGGTGCCAAGGCCATGCACGTGCTGCTGGGCGATTATGACGGTTATATCCACGCCGGTGGCCAGTACGAGTGGGATCAGGCCGCTCCGGTGGGCGTCGCCCAGGCGGCCGGCCTGCACTGCTGCCGCCTGGATGGCTCCGAAATCCGCTTCAATAATGAGGACACCTTCATCCCAGATATCCTCATCTGCCGCCCAGAGCTCAAGGATGAGATCTTGGAGCATGCCCAGGCCTTTGCCGAGGAGCACGGCGGATTCTAAACTAGTGCGCATGATTGAGACCCCGTACGAGAATCTGCTGAAAAAGGTCCTAGAGACCGGCACCCCCAAAGGCGATCGCACCGGCACCGGAACGCGCTCCATCTTCGGCGCGCAGTTGCGCTATAACCTGGCCGAGTCCTTCCCGTTGCTTACCACCAAGAAGGTCTACTTCCACGCAGTATTGGGCGAGCTGTTGTGGTTCCTCAAAGGCGAGTCCAATATAAAGTTCCTGCAGGAGAACAAGGTCCGCATCTGGAATGAGTGGGCGGATGAGAACGGCGAGCTAGGCCCGGTCTACGGCGTGCAGTGGCGCTCCTGGCCCACCCCGGACGGCCAGCACATTGATCAGATCCAGCAGGCGCTCGACACCCTGAAGAATAACCCGGATTCCCGCCGCAACTTGGTCTCTGCGTGGAACGTCGCGGAGCTGGACAACATGGCGCTGATGCCCTGCCACCTGCTCTTCCAGCTCTACGTGGCCGATGGCACCTTGTCCATGCAGGTCTATCAGCGCTCGGCCGATATGTTCCTCGGCGTGCCCTTTAATATCGCTTCTTACGCGGCGCTGACCCACATGTTTGCCCAGCAGGCCGGCCTCAAGGTGGGCGAGCTCATCTGGACCGGCGGCGATTGCCATATCTATAACGACCACGTGGAGCAGGTCAAAGAGCAGCTTTCCCGCGAGCCGCGCCCCTACCCGCAGCTCAACCTGCACAAGGCGGAGGACATGTTCTCCTATGACTTCGCCGATTTTGAGATTGAGGGCTACGACCCCCACCCCACCATCAAGGCGCAGGTGTCCGTTTAATGTTGGGTGCAATTTGGGCGCAGTCCCTCGATGGAATTATTGGCGATGGCGGGCAAATGCCCTGGCACGTGCCGGAGGATCTCAAGCACTTCAAGGACGTGACAATGGGTGCCCCGGTCATCATGGGCCGGAAAACCTGGGAGTCCCTCAACCCCAAGTTCCGCCCGCTTCCCGGCCGCGAGAACTACGTGCTCTCCTCCCGCACCCCCGGCCAGTGGTCCGCCGGCGCCCAAGTCCTCACCGAAATGCCCTCGCTTTCCGACGCCTGGGTTATCGGCGGCGGCCAAATCTACACCGCCACCTTGGACCAGGTGGACCGCATTGAGGTCACCCTCATGGGCGTCAATATCGGAAGCACCTACGGCGATAAATCCATCTATGCCCCCGACATCCCCGAGGAATTCGGCCTCGCCCACAGCACCGATTGGCTCACCTCCGCCAAGGGCCACTTGGCGCTGCCGAATCAAGAGGCCAGCGATCTCCCCATCAAATACCGCTTTTTAACCTACGACCGAAAGGACGCAGCCTAATGTCTGTTGCTACCCCAGAGACCAACTCCGACGTCACCATCTTCTACGCCGACTGGTGCCCATTCTGCGCCAAACTCATTAAAAACCTGGACCGCACCGAAACCCCGTACGCGCTTGTCGACGTCGAAGGCGACAACACCGAAGACATCAACGCCTGGATCGAATCCGTCAATGACGGCAACCGCATCATCCCCACCGTCCTCTACTCCGACGGCACCCACGAGACCAACCCACCGGCCTCCTCCGTGCGCAATAAGCAGAAGGAATTGGCCGAAAGCTAACCCACACCCCAGCCATTTCGGGGCACTCCTGCCCCACTGCTATGATTAGCCACGTTGCACACGCAACCCCGCCCCAGTAGCTCAGGGGATAGAGCACGGCTCTCCTAAAGCCGGTGTCGGTGGTTCGAATCCACTCTGGGGCACCATGTGAAGTCTCGAGACATCGTTCCGGTCGATGCCTCGAGATTTTTCGTTTTCAGTTGCCCTGTTGGGGGTCAAGTTCGTTGTCTTTCTTGTTGTAATAGATCTTTTCTTCGGCGAGTGTGTAGACGGCGATTTGTGCCCCAGTGGCGGTTATTTTGATGTTTACGCGGTTGTCGATGCAGACCATTGTGATGGGTTCTCCGCCCCATCTGCGTCCGATGTAGTGGCTGCGTAGTTTACCGCCCCATCGCAGAGTTGTCTTGCCGTTGAGGGACCGACCCGCGGAATGTGGACGCATCGGGGGTCGGGCCCTACCTAGTCGGAACCTTGCTCGTCTCTGCAAGACGCACGCGACGTAGCTAGTCGGACCGGTGGCGGACCCATCTATCGACGCACTTGGGAACTCGAATCGGAGCTGTGAATCCCCGCCACGTGGGAACCATGGGGCTAGTGAGACTAGCGATACATACTATTTGTTCGCAGCCAACCTTTGAGGAACAGCTACTTTTGACATGAGATTTTTGCAGGAGTTAGTGTTGCTTCAAGTAGTCATAAAAGCAGGAACCGGTTTGAGACAGATGATCCTTCTTCGTTTCTAGCATTCTTCTCAAATCAGTTCGCCCGTCGAGGACACTGTATATTTCCATACCCGTAACAACCATAAACGGACTCTGCACAGAGTAGGTGTCCAACGTTGTCGAGGCGATGCCGGCCTGAGTGATCAGAAGTCCCTGCGTGACGCGGCTCCTGCGCTCTATCTTGGCCCGAAAAATATCTGCAATATCTCGGCCGCTTCTCTCCCGCTCCCATTTCACTTCAACAATAAATCCAAATCCATCTATTTGAACAAAGCCATCTATTTGCTCACCCGGCAGATTGTAGGGTCGCTCAGGATTAAGATCATGAAGATCGAAAAGGTCATAAATGAGATCTTCAAAGTCTCTCCCCCGTTGCTGGGGATTATCCGCCTGATGCATTTCTAGCAGACGCTGTTTCATATCCCCTAACTGCAGCCTGAACAGGCGTTTTCTTTCTCGCTGGGACTCTTCCCGCCTCCGTTCTTCTTCTATGCGGGCCCTTTTCTCCATCATTTGCTGAAATGGTTGCGTAAACCTCGTCAAGCCTTCGACTGACAGCTGCGCTCTTCTAAGATTCTCAGATCTTTTTGGCTCCTCTAACCCTTCGATATCTGGAAACTCAACCATTTCCGACAAAGATAAGAGCAGATCGATGATGGAATCTCGCAGACGATCTTCTTTCGCTTGCAGAGCCTCGACGACCTTGTCGGCATTCTGTATCTTGAATCCGCTGCTAAAATCGATCAAGTGGAGCCCAGCAGTTTCGAAAGCTTCGCCCCCGAGGTGGCGAAGCAACAGCGAACGCTGCGCATTCTTGTAATACGTCGTATACGCTATAGCTTGCTTGAGCGCTTCATAAGCATGCGGATCAATCCGCTGACTTGTCCGAGGGTTTCCAGAAGTGGTCACATGAACAGGATAGATGACACCCCCACACGGCCATCAGTTAGCTAGCTTCCAAGGTTTTCGTCTGGTTGCTCTTCATTGTCGGTAATATCTTTCTTGGTTGCTGTCCCCCGCTGCCCCGTGGATTCCTTTGTGGTTACGGAAGCCTGCCAGGCCCGTGCGACCTCCCCCAGCTGGCCGTCAATGTACACACGCTGACCAACGCCGCGACGTATCTCCATCGCATCATCATCTTCGAAGCGAGCGAGAAACGCATCCAGCGAGCCGAGGCGAGCCTCCGCGCTACGGCTGTCTTGGAAACTCCGTTGTTGAATCGAAGCCTGTCGGAAGAGGTATGTGGCTAGAACACCTGCTCCCACACCAATGATCGCCCGCAGAATGCCACGAACAACATCTGCGCTGGATACCGCGTCTTCCAAGGCCGTCCGGCCTGCAAAATAAAGCGAAACCGCGCTAATGATCGTGACAACTCCTGCTGCTGTCGTAAATCCAAGCCACAGATTCTTAGCTTCTTCAGCCCGCTCCCTGAACATCCGGGCCATGGCATCTTCAGCCACGTATCCCGAGACAGCCTGGGTGTCCTCGATCAAATCATCGAGCTCTGCTTTTCGCGTTCGGATGTGCTCCAGCATCGTGTCGAGCTCGTCGTTCGCCCTCGTCTTCTGCCTGTCAATCTCAGAATTGTACTGGCTCTGAAGTGTCGTGATCTGATCGTCGATGCGCTTCTTCCCGGCCTCAACGCCGTCGTTGATCTCCTCCTCGAACCTGTCAGCCACCTCGTCGATTTGCTGACGCAGTTCGTTGAGATCTTTCTCTGCGGCCTGCTTGTTCTCCGCAATCGCATCGGCGAGGCGCTCCCCTTCACTCTCCAGCCGCTCGACAGCCGCCTGACTCCTGTCGAGAAATCCAGCGACCCGCTCACGCTCATTCGTGTCAGCCTCCTGCTGCTGTTCCAAGAATTGAACCGGCCGGAATCCCAATCTGTGAAGGGTTGAGAGCAGATCGTCTGCGGCCGTGTTCGCCTTAGCAAGTTCTTCGTCATAATCAGCTTCGTCGTCCCACTTGATCGACTGCAGCTGAACCAAGATGGAGCTTAAGGCCGTCTTCAGCTCATCAAGGAGAGGGCGACTGGCCAGTTCCTTGGGCACCATGCCCAGATAGAGCCTCGTAACACCGACGACAAGCTCAATCCTCCCGATGATGCCGCTAGCCAGACCAGGCAACCCTGCGTATGAGGGATCGAAGGTCTTGCTTAGCTCTGACAACCACTCATCGATGTCCCCCAGCTCCGCCCACAAGGGATGATCGTCGAACATATCGGTAGCGGTATCACTCAAATCGAACCCCTCGTTGTCACTTAATCCTTGGAATGAGCTTACGTACGACCCTTAACCATCCAGCAGCAATGTCAAACGTAAGTACTATTCTACCCTTTCGCGAGGCCCGAGCCAACCACCTTCAGTCCCCGAGGGGGTTCTTCCGGGTTTTTGAGGGGACCTCAGCTGGCGTAAGCCAATTCCTGGTGGCTGCTGCAATTCTTTCTCCCTTTGGGTAGCGGTTTTAGAACTAAATCATCAGGACCGTGGAATTAAAATGGAACTGGGGCGCGTTGGAGATGGTCAGGAAGTTACCGAAAGCCTCCTGACGGAGTCGGATGGCTAGAAGACCCCCATTCATGCTGACTGAGTTTGAACTGCTCCCCATTAGTTGGACTGAGAAATCAGTTACCTACTAGTGGGGAGCA
>OJKS01000067.1_pt1 | contig 25504 bp, 25 predicted proteins | sample 1596761 | NCBI WGS metagenome assembly OJKS01 (sample SAMEA3904700, study PRJEB24821) | metagenome | biome: Builtin; feature: hospital; material: surface | place: USA | collected 2013-08-19 | reverse complement strand
GTTCGAAATCAAGACCGAAGTTGTCCAACGCCACCTTTCTGGTGAGACAGCGATGGATCTTGCGCGCGAGTTTGGCCTATCATCAGAGCACTTGGTCGGCGGATGGTCGAGGAAATGGCGTAAAGGTGGCGATGAGGCACTAAAACCGAAGCCGAAGGGCAGGCCCAAGGGTTCGGGCACGCCGAAGCCGCTTTCGGAGGAAGCGAAGCTGCGTCGCCAGATCGCGCGGTTGGAAGCGGAAAACGCATATCTAAAAAAATTGCGGGACTTGAGGAATCAGGGACACGCCTGAAGGTCCAGGCGATTGTCATCCTCAAGTCACGGCATCGTCTGCACTACCTTTTGGATGCGGCCGGCATGGCACGGTCGACATTCTTCTATCACCAGAAACGACTCAGCGATCCGGATAAGCACGCTGCGCTCAAAGACGCGATCCGGGGAAGCTTCGAGCGCAACAAGTATCGCTACGGCTACCGACGAGTGCTACTTGACCTGCGCAACCAGGGGTGGGTGGTCAATCACAAGCTCGTCTACAAACTCATGCGCGAGATGGGGCTTCGAGCCAAGGTCCGCCAGCGCAGGCCATATGTTTCTTATAACGGGACGATCAGCCACATTGCCGACAACACACTTGACCGCAAGTTCACTCCAGATAAGCCAAATACCGTCTTTGTTAGCGACGTCACCGAGTTCAGGGTCGCAGGCCGCAAGGTCTACCTGTCACCGGTGATGGATCTGTTCGACCGTTCAATCGTTGCCCACACCGTGGCTACATCGCCGTCGACAGCGTTTACCGCCGATTCTTTAACTAAGACGATTAAAACGTGTGCGCCTGAGCCTGGGTGGATGATGCATACCGATCAAGGTTTCCAGTACAAGCATTCGTCCTGGCGCAACTTGATTCATGACAACGGTGGTGTTCAGTCAATGTCGCGTAAAGCCAACTGTTACGACAACGCGGTCATGGAGAATTTCTTCGGGCACTTAAAAACCGAGATGTACCACGGAGAAGTCTTCGACACCGTCGCAGAGTTCAACCAGGCCATCGACGAGTACATCCAGTGGTACAACACCGAACGCATCCAACAACGACTCAAGGGCCTGACCCCGATGCAATATCGAAATCAGACCCTTGAAGCCCTAACCGCCTAGAATTAAACCAGTCCAACTTTCGGGGGCCAGTTCACTTATCTGTCTGCGGGGGCGAGAAGCGTCGACGTCACGAGGCGTCGCGGTCACCACCGCGTTGGTACTACCTGAAGTCGAATAATGATCATGGACATGACTATACCTTGATAGGTATTACACTCGTGGAGATTACCCCCTTTTGGGATCGCATTCCCACCTGGTGGGACACGCCTGAAAATAGGTTCGCCCTTGCCCGCCTTAGTGAATTAGGCTTGCACACTATGACTCCACCACCTAAGGACAACAAACCTCGTCAGTCCACCACCCAGGCAGAGGTTTTCAAGCCATCCCGCGACCACATCTTGGGCATCCTCATCCTGTCCGCCATTGCTCTGCTAAGCATCGGATGGGCCCCCAAATACCTCGCCTGGCTGTTCATTATCCCCATCCTCGGATTGTGGTGGGTCATAAAATCCCGCACCAAAGTCTCCGAATCTGGAATCGCTATCTCTTACGCATTCCGGAAAAATATCCAGATCGCATGGGACGATTTTGCCGGAATCGGCTTCCAACGCGCCCGCGCCTTCGCCCGCACCAAGGCCGGCGCGGAGCACAGCCTGCCCGGCGTGACCTTTAACTCGCTCCCGCGACTTTCGGAGGCCTCCCGCGGCCGCATCCCTGACGCCCTTACCCAGGGCCGTGAAGCGGCAGATGACAAGGTGGTCATTGTCCACCGTGACGGCCAACAAGTCCTCCTCAGCAAAGAAGAGTATGCGGACTACCTCGAGCGCCACCCCGAGCTCAAGCCTTCGGCCGAAAACTAAATACGCCGCCTACACTCTCCCCCACATCCTTTGAAGGAATGGTGACTGAAAACCATGTTCCCGCTGCGCTCAAAAGTAACTACCGTCGGCCGCCAAGCCTCTGGCGCCCGTGCCCTCTGGCGGGCCACCGGCACCAAGGAAAATGACTTTGGCAAACCGATTGTCGCCATCGCCAACTCCTACACCCAATTTGTCCCCGGCCACGTACACCTCAAAAACGTTGGCGATATCGTCGCCGACGCCGTGCGCGCGGCCGGCGGCGTACCCAAGGAATTCAATACCATCGCCGTCGATGATGGCATCGCCATGGGTCATAGCGGCATGCTCTACTCGCTGCCTTCACGCGAAATCATCTCCGATTCCATCGAGTACATGGCCAATGCCCACACTGCCGACGCCCTGGTATGTATCTCCAATTGCGATAAAATCACCCCGGGCATGCTCAATGCGGCGCTGCGCCTGAACATTCCCACCATTTTCGTCTCGGGCGGACCGATGGAGGCCGGCAAAGCCGTCGTGGTTGATGGCGTAGCCCACGCCCCCACCGACCTCATCACCGCCATTACCGCCTCTGCAAACGACGCGGTATCTGATGAAGGCTTGTCCCAGGTAGAGGAATCTGCCTGCCCCACCTGCGGCTCCTGTTCGGGCATGTTTACCGCCAATTCCATGAACTGCCTGACCGAGGCACTCGGCCTGGCGCTGCCCGGCAACGGCACCACCCTGGCCACCCACACGGCTCGCCGCAGCCTATTTGAAAAGGCCGGCTCCACCATCGTCGATATGTGCCGCCGCTATTACGGCGAGGAGGACGAATCCGTTCTCCCGCGCAATATCGCCACCAAGGAAGCCTTCACCAACGCCATGGCGCTTGACATGGCCATGGGCGGATCCACCAACACCATCCTGCACACGCTCGCAGCCGCACAGGAGGGCGAGGTGGATTTCACCCTCGATGACATTAATGACATCTCCTACCGCGTGCCCTGCCTGTCCAAGGTCGCACCCAATGGCACCTACCACATTGAGGATGTCCACCGCGCCGGCGGTATCCCCGCTATCTTGGGAGAGCTTCGCCGCGCCGGGCACTTGAACCTGAAGGTACATACGGCGCTCTATGACAACGCCGAGCAGTGGCTCGATGACTGGGATATCCGCAACCCCCACGCCACCGATGAGGCCCGCGAACTGTACTACGCCGCGCCGGGCGGCGTGCGCACTACCGAACCATTTTCCCAATCCAACCGCTGGGACGAGCTCGACACTGACGCCGCCAATGGCTGCATTCACGACGCCGATCACGCCTTTTCTTCCGACGGCGGCCTAGTTGTCCTGCGCGGAAACCTGGCTCCAGACGGGGCCATCGTCAAGGCAGCGGGCGTTGAAGAAGAGCTGTGGACATTCTCTGGACCTGCCCGTGTGGTCGAATCCCAGGAAGAGGCCGTATCGATAATCCTGAACAAGGAAGTTCAGCCGGGCGACGTGGTGGTCATTCGCTATGAAGGCCCGTCCGGCGGCCCGGGTATGCAGGAGATGCTCCACCCCACCTCCTTCCTGAAAGGCGCCGGTTTGGGAAAGGCATGCGCCTTGATTACCGACGGCCGCTTTTCCGGCGGCACCTCAGGCCTTTCCATCGGCCATATCTCCCCGGAGGCAGCCCACCAGGGCCTTATCGGGCTCATCGAAAATGGCGACACCATCACAATCAATATCCACGAACGCGAACTAACCCTGGATGTGGACGAGGACGTGCTGGAGCGCCGCCGCGCTGCCCAAGAACAGCGCGAGCGCCCCTGGACCCCAGTGAGCCGCAACCGACCGTTCACTAAGGCGCTGCGTGCGTATGCAGCCATGGCCACCTCTGCCGATCGCGGCGCGGTGCGCGCGGTCGATGGCCATGTGAATTAGCCAGTATTAACTGCTAAATCCCTATGAGCCTCGGTGGGGTGCACGCCCGTTTGCCTGCAGATCGCATAAAGTGTACTGCGATGAAACTCGCGCGCACCCCACTTTTTCGTTATGCCTTAGCTCTGCTGGGCCTCATTTTTGGCGCCTGCAAGATTATTCAAGACACCCGCATCACGGACTTTCCCATTGACATGGTGGTCTACCGCGAGGGCGTCAAGGCCTTCCTTGAGCACCGCTCCGTCTATAGCGAGCCCATGCTGGCCGGGGACATTGAACTTCCCTTCATTTATCCGCCCTTTGGCGCGCTCGTCATGGTTCCGATCACGGCCTTTGACGGCATTGACCACGATATGGCAGGCGACATCGTGGTCGTCCTGTCTGACCTTCTCGTGCTCCTATGCCTCTACTTTGTATTCAAGGCAGTCCTGAAAAAGCCAGAGTTCCTCCTGCCCGTCACCGCCATTACTTGGGCCATTGCCTTGCGCTTCGAACCAGTTGACCTCAACAATGGTTTTGCGCAGATCAATATCGTGGTGATGGCGCTGGTTATCCTCGATCTGGTTCCACGCAAGCGCTTCCTGCCCCAAGGCATTTTGATTGGCTTGGCCGCCGCAATCAAAATTACCCCACTGGCTATGTTGCTGTATTTCCTCGTGCGCAAGGAGTGGAAGCAGATTGCCACAGCGCTCCTTTCCGCTGTTGCGGCCACCCTCCTTGCCGCAGCCTTCCGCTGGGACGCGTTCGTGGAGTTCTTCAGTTCCAAATTGCTCGATATGGGCTCTGGCGGCGACTTCGGCGTGGGGACTGATTACCAGTCCAATAGCTCTATCAAGGGCGCCATTCAGCGCATGTATTCTTCTTCCGAGGCCATGGACGCCAATGGGCTGGCCATCAACATCGCGTGGATCGCCGCCTCCCTCGTGGTAATTGCATTCGCCGCGTGGCTTATCAAGCGGCTGTGCGAGGAGCACCTGCTTGTCGACGCCCAATTGGTCACCGCCCTCACCCTCCTGCTCATCTCCCCGGTTTCCTGGTCGCACCACTGGGTCTGGCTCACGCTCATCATCCCGGTCTTTGTCTACCGCGCCTGGACCTGGCTGCCATCTGGATGGGCCGCGGGCAGCCTGCTGACCGTCCTCGTCGCCTGGTCAGCCATGCTGCTGACCGTCCCGCCCAAGTGGTGGTGGGGCGATCAAGTCGATGTCCACGCCATGGAGCGCTACCAGAAGTTCTGGGTGGATGACTTCGTGTGGCTAACCATACTGACCGTCGCACTTTTCGCAGCCGCTTTCTATGCCTCCCAGCGCAATAACCGGAACGCGAATACCGCTACTCCTGCCCCGCTAGCGTCTTAAGCGCTGCAAGGTGCGAATCGAATGCGGCTTTACCTTTAGCCGTGAGCATCACCCATACCGTGTCCTTGCCTCGCGAGGATCCATACTCACGAAAGCGACTGACATACCCCTCTTTTTCCAGTGCGCTTAGCTGCTTAGACAGCGTGGCATCGGATTGATTCACCTTGTCTCGAATCGCGGGAAATCGCATCTCTTTGTTGATGGCGCCTTCCACTGCCCCAGCCGCGTTGAGCACCGCACAAATCTTAAATCGGTTGAGCGGGTGGATTACTGGATCAAGCTCACTCATCGCCGCTTGCCCGCTTATTACTCTCGTGGTCTCGCGTGGACAGATCCATCGCACCGGAATTGAAAACCCAGAAGACAGCGAGTCCCCACAGCGTGGATGCTACGGCCGCAATTACCATGTGTCCTTCGAGAAAGGTCTGGAAAAACGTAGGGATAAAAATCAGAATGATTCCGAAATAGTATTTCTTTTCCGGCTGCGGCTGGGCGAAGGGATCTTGCCTATAACCTGCGCGCACGTTGCGCTTCTGAGCGCTAACCCAAAGAGCTACTCCCGCGCAGACCAACACAAGACCAAGGGACAACCACCACGGCATGCCGTTCCCCCATTGGCTCAAGATAAACCAAAATCCTGCCAGCGCTGCAGCAAACAGAGCATTAAGCGCAGTCTTACGCTTGCCGGTTTGCTCCTTTTCAACGTCTTCATTGAAGGACAGTGCCTCGTGCACGCTTTCATCCATGATCGCCGTTCCTTTCGCCTTCGACTTTTCGTTGTTTTCCACTTTAGAAAGTATCATACTTTCTACCCTAGAAAGCAAGGGGAAAAGAAAATCCGCCGCGATGGCGACGGACAATCTATTGGCGATTAGTTCAGCGGATTAACGCCTGCACCGAAGAACCAGAGCGCGACGAGAATAGCTACGCCAATGAGCACAAAGATCCACGAAGTACCCAGTGGGCGGCGTGCCCACGAGCGCTTGAAGTCTAGGGAGATAAAGCCTGGGCCAGTAAACTGCAGGCCCACTGCGATGACAAAGAGGACCAAGGAAAGCCATACGGATTCCGGCCAGCTAAAGACGTCCAGGCCGGCATCGGTCTGGGCTAGCTCGTGGACGGCAGTAAAGCCGGTCACTACCAGGCCAATCATGGCCGCCAGCGGCGTAATGAGGCCGAGCAGCAAGAACACACCAGCGATAAGCTGCATGGTCGGCACCGCGATAGACAGTGCGGTATCCCAGGCATAGTTGGCAAAATCGCCTTCCAGGCCGGACAAGCCCTCGCTATCGCCAAGCGTGAAGAAGGTCTTTGCTCCCGCGACGATAAGGTAAGCGCTCAGCGCCAAGCGGATGAAAAACAGGCCGAAGTCGATGGTGCCGCGGCGACCATAGCGTTGGTAGCCTTCCTTTTCCTCCTGCTCTGCCTGCAGGCGTGCCTCGCGCTCCTCTGCGGTTTCGGTGCTGAGGGTGCTCTCTACGGGGGCGTCGGCAGTAGCAAGTGCCGTTTCTTGCTCTGCGCTAGCCGGCGTGGTGGACTCCGGCTGCGCGAAGGCTACGGTCTCCTCGCCGGCACCACTGTCCTGACGTGCGGCTTCATTTGCACTGGAATAGGACAGTACCTCGGTTTCAGGATGGTCCTGCTGCGCCTGGGAAGGCTTGATCTCCTGCGGCTCGGCGCGGCCGGCACGCTCGAAAAGGCCCGGCTTCGACTTTCCCTGGCCGGAGACAGAATCCTTGCTAGCGGGCTTCGCGTTGTAGGTTGGCACGTCCATATCCTCATCAAACGGGGTGGCTTTATCCGGTTGCTGCTTATCGCTCATAGCTCCAACTTAGGGCACGTGCCTGCACTTTTGTGGTACCCACCACGGCGCGCCGCACGAGCTTGCGCGCTATGCGGCCACCAAGTCGCTCGCAGCTTCGATGACCGAACGCGTTAGTTCGCTCAAAACCTCCGATTCCAAGCGCCAACGCTGCCAGTAGAGGTCGATATCGAGCGGGGAGCCGTCGAGAAGCACCAGCTCTTTTGCCGCTAATAGGGGCAGCGCTTGGGCTTGGGGTAGCAATCCCCACCCCAGCCCAACGCGAACGGCCTCGAGGTAGCCTTCGGAAGAGGGAATCTGTGAAACCCGGGCACGTACCACGGCCGAATCAATAAAGCGCTCGCGCATCGCATCATCCAGTACTTGATCGTTGGGACCATAGCCAACAAGGGGCATAGTTTCCCAGGTCAGCCGGCCGCTATGGAAGCTTTCTGCAATATGTGGTGCCGCGACTGGGAAGTAGCGCATCGTACCTAAGAAGCTAGACTCGCAGCCCGAGACCGGTGTGGCTTCCCTCGTCACCGCGCCAAGCACATCGCCCCGCCGCAGCATGGCTAAGGTGCGCGCCTCATCCTCAATCCGGATGCGCAGGGCGACATCGCCCCGCCGCGCGGTATCGCTAAGGACCCTACGAAACCATGTCGCTAGGGAATCCGAGTTCACTGCGACTGAGAGCGGGACGCGGGCTAGGCGGTGGCCTAGGCGGGCGTCCGTCTCGGCCTGTACTAACGCCATGCGGCGTGCGGATTGCACCAGGATCTCCCCCGCTTCTGTCGCGGTTACCGGAGTGGCACGGCGAAGGAGCACTCGACCGGTGCTCGATTCTAGCGCCTTGATGCGTTGACTTACCGCAGACGGCGAGATGCCGAGTACGGCAGCGGCGACATCAAAGCTGCCTTCATCCACGATGGCGAGCAATGTTTCTAAGTGCACCGGGTTCATGAAGCTATTCTAAACCAACTGTAGATTCATTAACTGGACTAATTCAGGCCGGGAATTCACACTAGAAGGCATGTCCATCGTGCTTGCTGGTTTCTTCCTGGGATTATCGCTCATCGTGGCCGTCGGCCCGCAAAATGCCATGCTGCTCAAATACGGCATCCGCCGCGACCACATCGGCCTCATCATTGTCGTCTGCGCGCTTTCCGACGTCATCCTGATCACCTCCGGCACGGCCGGCGTGGGCTACTTGGTTGAAAAATTCCCCAACGCCCTGCAGGTTCTGAAATATGTTGGCGCCGCTTACCTGGCGTACTTCACCTTCACTTGCTTCCGCGATGCATTCAAAACCAAAGGCGAGGCCATCGAGGTCGAATCCACGCAGCCAAAGGTACCGCAGGAAGTCGCCTCCTTCGATGGCTCTCGGGCACGCAACACGACCAAGACCGCAACTCGCGTCGAGATCAAGCGATCCCCCTCCTGGGTCAAGCCGCTATTGACCGCCCTGGCCTTAACGTGGCTCAACCCAGGCGCCTACGTGGACGTAGTGGTCATGCTCGGCAGCATTGCTAATCAATATGGCGAATCGGGGCGCTGGCTTTTCGCCGTCGGTGCAATCTGCGCCAGCTTCACTTGGTTCCCTTTTATTGGCTTTGGCGCCGCGCGCTTTTCCCACGTGCTGTCCCGGCCCACAGTGTGGCGCTGGATCAACTTCGGCATCGGCGTCATCATGATTGGCCTAACGCTCAAGTTACTCCTGCTCTAGGGCCGGGATTCTGCCCGCCTAGTCGCCGCGAACGCGCGACGCAGTGGCGCCGGCCCAGCGGTTGATGCCGGCGTCATGGGCGGCGTCGTCAATAGCAGCCAGCTCCTCCGCGCTGAAGTCAAGGTGTTCCAGCGCGCCCAGGTTGTGCTCGAGCTGCTCCACGGAAGAAGCACCCAACAGTGCCGAGGTAAGCGTGCGATCCCCCTGGTCACGCAGCACCCACGAGATGGCCATCTGGGCTAGCGACTGACCGCGCTGGCCTGCAATTTCGTTGAGCGAGCGGATCATGGAAAGGTTTTCCTCATTGAGCCAGTCCTTTTCCAGGGTCTTATTCTTCGCCGCACGCGAATCTGCGGGGATGCCGTCGATATAGCGGTCCGTCAGCATACCCTGCGCCAACGGGCCGAAGCCGATGACGCCTAGGCCGCTGCGCGCTGTGACATCAAGCAGCGACTCGCCGTCTTCGCCCGGGCGCTCAATCCAGCGATTCAGAATGGAATAGCTGGGCTGATGAATCAGCAACGGGCAGCCCTCATCTTCCATAAACTCCACGGCCTCATCGGTGAGCTCCGGGCCATAGGAAGAAATGCCCACATACAGCGCCTTGCCGGAAGCTACGATATCGCGCAGCGCGTACAAGGTCTCCTCCAGCGGGGTATCCGGGTCCGGGCGGTGGTGGTAGAAGATGTCCACATAATCTAAGCCCATGCGCTTCAGGGAAGCGTCCAAGGAGCTCACCACGTACTTGCGGGAGCCACCAAAGCCGTAGGGCGAATCATTCATCACCCAGCCGGCCTTGGAGGAAATGATCATTTCATCGCGGAAGGGGCGGAAATCGCGGGCGAAGATGCGTCCGAAGTTGTCCTCTGCGGCGCCTGGTTCAGGGCCATAGTTATTGGCCAAATCGAAATGAGTAATCCCCCGGTCATACGCCGCGCGCAGGATGTCGCGCTGCGTGGCCAGGGGACGGTCGTCACCGAAGTTCTGCCATAGGCCAAGGGAAATGGCCGGCAGCTTCAGCCCAGAGTTGCCTACTCGGCGGTACTCCATCGAATCATAACGGTCAGATGCGGGTGCATAGATACTCATGGCACCCCATTGTCCGCTTAATTCTTGGAATTGTCAGCCTTTGGCAGCTCCTCATCTTCCTCAGGGTCGCCGGATGCGCCGGTTTCTTCGACCCACTTTTCAATTTCTTCCGGGGTGCGGTCAGTTTCTACCGCATCACGCTCGGTGTAGTAAGAGTGGTCGTGGCGGTTTTCTTCGTACTTTTCCTTGTCAAAGTCCACGTCGTCGTCACCATCGAGCTCTTCGGTGACTTCCTCCACCAGCTCATCGTAGAGGGCCTCATTGTCCATATTGGAGTCCTCGATGTGCTGGCCAATCTCATCGTCGTAGCGCTCGGCGTCGTAGTCCTTGTCTGGGTGCAGCTTCAGGTGCATGAGGGCACGCACGCGCTCACGGCGCACAGCCTCATCCTGGATTTGAGACTGGCTGCGGAACCAAGCAAAGACCAAGATGGCCACCATCAGAATGCCCATGTAGCCGATGACTGGGTAGATGTAGTTCATCAGGGTCTTAAAGCCGGCGAAGGACACGGCGAACCCGGCCAAGCAGCCAACGATAAAGATAACCGGGAAGCGCTTCTCATGGCCGGCAGATAGGCGCTTGCCCAGCGCGTAGAACATGCCGATAGCGGTATTGAAGATCATCATGTAAATGATGACCGCCATGATGGAGCCGAGCGTCGGGTTAACGCTATCTACCAAAGACAGCATCGGAATATCGGAGCCTTGTGCCTTGTCCGAGTTCATCAGCAAGGAGAATCCGGCAAGGCCCATCATGATGGAGTAGATGACGCCGCCTACAACGCCGCCCCAACCGGCCTCGCGTGGGCTGATATTGTCGCCACCGATAACCAGGGACATGGACACGGCGAGCATCAGCGCCAGGCCGTTGTAATTGAGTGCGGAAATGAGCCAGTTACCAATCGGGGTGTCGATCTGGCTGGAGGCGTCCATAGCGGCGCCGATGTCATCCGGCATATTGAGGCCGGTGTAGATGGCCACGCCGATGACCGCAATGATGATGGTCGGCGTTACGGCACCAATAACCTTGGATACCTTGTCCACGTCGAGCATGCCGACAATCAAAACCAAGACCAGCATGAGCGTGGAGCCGATCCAAGTCTTCCAGCCAAATTGCTGCTCCATATTGGAACCCGCGCCAGCCAACATCACAAAGCCAATAGCAAAGAGGGTGATGATGACCGCGATGTCCAGCAACTTGGAGACGATCGGGTGGGTGACATTGCGGAAAACGGTGTTGTGCTCAGAAGCGTGGAAGTAACTGCCCAGCTGCAAGAACACGGTACCGGCAAGGGTCATGATGAGTGCGGCGATAATGATGCCGGGAATACCCCAAGAACCAAAGGCAGTGAAGTACTGCACCACCTCTTGGCCCGTGGCAAAGCCGGCGCCCACCAACAAGCCCACGAAGGACATGGCAATGGCGATAATGTTTTTAGAAGACACGGTTGCCTAACTTTTGTAGCGAATATCTCTCGCATACTGGTGCGCGCGGCCCCTTGTCCCCCACTCCCCAGCACGTGGGTCCCACAACACCGGTATGCGTTCCTTAAGGAATGGTACGTAAGTGACCCGTTAAACACCTACTGACACATACCGATGTTGTGATAAATCACATTTGGTGATTAGGCGAAATCAACCTAACGCTTTAGTCGTCGAAGGTCGCGGTATCAATCACGAAGCGGAACTTTACATCGCCTGCCACCACGCGCTCATAGGCGTCATCAACATCGTTAACGCCGATCTTTTCAATGACGGCGCCGATACCGTGCTCGGCACAGAAGTCCAGCATCTCCTGGGTCTCTGCAATGCCGCCGATGTTATTGCCCGTAAGCACCTTGCCGCCGCCGACGAGGCTGCTCATATGGATCCCCAGCTCCTCCGGCGGAAGTCCCACAACGGACATGATGCCGCGCGGCTTGAGCAACTGCAGGTAGTCATTGAGGGAGTACTGGGCAGAAATGGTGGACAAGATGACGTCGAATTCGCCACGGTGGTTGGCAAAGAAGTCTTCGTCCTCACCGGTGGCCAGAATGTGCTTCGCACCCAGCTCATAGGCTTCCTTTTCCTTGCGCAGGGAGCGGGAAATTACGGTTACTTCCGCGCCCTTTGCCGCAGCGATCTGCACACCCATGTGGCCCAAGCCGCCTAGGCCTACTACGGCAACCTTATCGCCTTCCTTGACCTGCCAGCGAGCCAGCGGCGAATAGGTGGTGATTCCGGCGCACAGCAGCGGGGCTGCGACATCAAAGTCGATACCCTCCGGAATGGTGCACACAAAGTTTTCGTTGACGACTACCTTCTGGGCGTAGCCGCCTTGGGTAATGGTGCCGTCTACGTCTTCGGAGTTATAGGTGCCCACATTGCCATTCATGCAGTTCTGCTCCTGGCCGTTGCGACACTGTTCGCACTCACCACAGGAGTTGACCAGGCAGCCAACGCCAACGCGGTCGCCGACTTTAAATTTCGTGACCTTATCGCCCACGGCTTCCACGACGCCGGCAATCTCGTGGCCCACCGTCAGCGGGAAGTGGGCTTGACCCCATTCGTTGCGGATGGTGTGAATATCGGAGTGGCAGATGCCCGCAGCCTTGATATCAATGACCACGTCGTCTTCGCGCGGATCGCGGCGCTCAATTTCTACGACCTTGAATGGAGCTTCAGGGCTTTCCTTTTGCAATACTTTGCTCTTAATTGTCATGCCCACGACCCTACGCTTAACCCCACTGACCTCGCCTAACGAAAATTATCACCGTTTCCGACAGGGGAGGAAAACCAAAAAGCCAGCCACGTCCCTTCGGTTGAAGAGGGATGAACGCGGCTGGCTATGTGGGGGTCTTAGTTCAGCTTCTCTGCGATGAGCTTATTGACCTGGCCCGGATCGGCCTTGCCCTGGGTGGCCTTCATGACCGCACCCACGATGGCACCGGTGACCTTCTTATTGCCGGCACGGTACTTTTCCACGATGTCCGGGTTGGCGGCCAGCGCGTCATCTACGGCCTTCTCGATGGCGCCGTCATCGCGCACGACCTCCAAGCCGCGCTTTTCGACGACCTCGTCGACGTCACCCTCGCCCGCCAACACACCATCGACGGCCTTGCGTGCGAGCTTGGTGGTCAGCTTGCCCTCATTGACGAGCGCGATAACGCGCGCCACGTGCTGCGGGGTAATGGACAAACCAGCAAGATCGGTCTCCTGCTCGTTGGCCTTGCCGGCCAGGTAGGAAACCCACCAGGAGCGTGCCTCGTCCGGCTTCGCACCGGCCTCGACGGTATCCACGATGAGGTCGAGGGCGCCGGCGTTAACCAAGTCGCGCATCTCCTCATCCTTGATGCCCCACTCTTCCTGGATGCGCGCACGGCGAACCCAAGGCAGCTCCGGAAGGGTCTGGCGCAGCTCTTCTACCCACTCGCGCGGAGCGATGACCGGCGGCAGGTCCGGATCGTTGAAGTAACGGTAGTCTTCCGCGGTTTCCTTCGGACGACCCTTCGAAGTGGTGCCGTCGGTCTCTTGATAGTGGCGGGTTTCCTGGTCAATGGTGCCGCCATCTTCGAGTACCTGTGCCTGGCGCTGCATCTCGAAGCGAACCGCCTGCTCCACGGAACGCAGGGAGTTAATGTTCTTGGTCTCGGTACGGGTACCAAACTCTTCCTGGCCCACCGGGCGCAGGGACAGGTTGGAGTCCACACGCATGGAGCCTTGATCCATGCGGGCGTCGGAAACGCCCAAGGCTGCAACGAGCTCACGCAGGGCAGAAACGTAGGCCTTTGCCACCTCCGGCGCGCGCTCACCGGCGCCAATGATCGGCTTGGTAACGATCTCAATGAGAGGAATGCCCGCACGGTTGCAATCCACCAGGGACGCCGTGGCGCCGTGAATACGGCCATCCGCACCACCGAGGTGGGTCAGCTTGCCGGTGTCTTCCTCCATGTGGGCACGCTCGATCTCCACACGCCACTCGGTGCCGTCTTCCAGCACTACGTCCAGGTAGCCGTCATAGGCAATCGGCTCGTCGTACTGGGAAATCTGATAGTTCTTCGGCTGGTCCGGGTAAAAGTAATTCTTGCGGGCAAAGCGAGAGGACTCCGCAATGGAGCAATTAAGCGCCAGGCCAATCTTGATGGCGCCCTCCACGCCCTTGGAGTTAACTACCGGCAGCGCACCGGGCAGGCCTAGGGAGACCGGGTCAACGTTGGAATTAGGCGCTGCGTTGAAGTTCGTAGGAGAGGTAGAAAACATCTTGGTTTCCGTATCCAGCTCTACGTGGACTTCCATGCCCATTACCGGTTCGAACTTTTCTAGGACCTCATCGAAGTCCATCAGGTCATACATCGCAGCAGTCATGCGTGCCATCTTAATACGTCCATGCGCTCGCGCGCTCACGCCCCTAAGCTGAATATTATGACTACACCACATAGCGTTGATGCCGCGCTTATCGATGCCCCTTTGATCAACATCGCAGTCTTCCGTACTGCCCCTACCCCTGAGGAGGTAAGCGAGCGCCTGACCACCACTTTTGGCGATCGCCTGGGAGATATCATGCCGGGCAAGAATCCGGGAAGCATCATGGTCGAGCTTGATGATTCCTTCTTATTGCACTACCAAGCTGTCGATACCCCTCCCACTCGCGATAGCTATGGCCTCCACCCCATTTTGAGCGCGGATGCTCGCGGCCTCGATTCCGCCACCGCACAAATCCTCGTGTCCGTGCTTCCCCAAGAGACCGAAGATGATCGCGCGAAGCAATTCCGCGAAGCCCGCCGCGAACACCTTGAACTTCTCTCCAAGGCCACCGCGGTGGTAGCCGAGCACCCCGACTGCCTGATAGTCCACAACCCCCGCGGAAACGTATCCATTGCGCCGAATACTTTCCTCGAGGCCGTTCGGGATAACCTTGCCCCAATGCACATCGCTCCGGTGTGGCTTACCCAAAAAGAAAACAAGATCTTGGGTTATACCGTTGGGCTGGTCCAAGCCGGACACCCCGAAATCCAGGCGGCCACCGAATCCATGGATCCCACCGATCTCTATTACAAGCTGGCCAATATCGCAGACCACGTGCTCCAAGGCGCCACCGTCAAAGACGGCGACACCCTCTCTTTCGAGCAAGGCCAGCCACCCCTGACCGTGCAGAAAGAGCCCTGGTTTGTAGACGAGTCCTATCCTGCGGTCACGATTAATTTTTAGCGGGTTTCCCGGTCCTACTTCCGGGAATCCGAATAGCGGCAGATTGCTGCCAGCACCGCACCAGAAAGGTTGTGCCACACCGAAAAGACGGCTCCTGGCAGGGCGGCCAATGGGTTCATATAGGTCGATGCCAGGGAGGTGGCCAAGCCAGAATTTTGCATGCCCACCTCGACGGCCATGGTGCGCCGCGCGGTAACCGGCTGCTTGGTCAGCATTCCGGCCAGGTAGCCCAAGCCGTAGCCGCAGGCGTTATGGATTACCACTGCGGCAAAGACGAGCGCGCCGGCGGTAGCGATGGTGTCGTGCGCGCCGCCGACCACGATGCACACAATGGCGGAAATGGCCGCAACCGAGATCCATGGCAGCGCCGCGTTAATCTTTGCCACCACGCGCGGAACCAGCATGCCGATGAGAATGCCGGCGACTACCGGAATGAGCACGACCTTCACAATGGACCACGCCATGGCGGAGGCGGAGACCGGCATATACTCCCCTGCCAGCCACAGTGTCAGCAACGGCGTGAGGACCGGCGCCAACAGGGTGGAAATGGACGTCATGGTCACCGACAGAGCCACATCACCGCGCGCAAGGTAAGACACCACGTTGGAACTCGTGCCGCCGGGCGCGCAGCCCACCAAGATAACGCCGGCAGCTACAGCATCGGGAAGATCCATCACCGCGACTACCAGGAGCGCCACTAGCGGCATGATGACAAACTGCGCTACTAATCCGATGAGAACAGGCAGCGGACGGCGTGCTACCAGGGCAAAATCCACCGGCTTGAGGGTTAGGCCCATACCGAACATGACAATACCCAGCAGCGGGGTGACCTGCGGGGCGAAGGAAGCTGCGGTCTCTGGCGCGAGGTATCCCACCACGCCGCCGATAATCACCAGCACGGGAAAGCCGAGCGCTGCAATGAGCGCTTGGCGGTCTTGCACTGAGGAAGGCGCAGCGGGCGCCTCCACCCGATTATCTGTCATGCTATCGATACTCATAGCCAAAAGAATACGCTCCCACCCAGTGGGAGCGCTATCTTAATATTCGGAACGCGGAATGCCTCTAGCCAAAGAGCGCCTGGGCGTTGCGATAACGCGATTCCGGCACCGTCTTGAGCGTGCCCACGGCATCTTCCAGCGGGACGAGGTCAATATCCTCACCATGGAGGGCAACACACATGCCAGACTTGCCTTCGTGGATGGCGCGCGCTGCGTGCACGCCGTAGCGAGTAGCAAGCACGCGGTCATATGCCGTCGGCGTGCCGCCGCGCTGAATATGCCCCAGCACGGTCGTACGTACGTCATACCCGGTGCGTGCCTTGATTTCATCGCCGATTACCTGGCCGATGCCATTGAAAGTCTGGTGCCCGAACTGATCGACACCGCCGGCCTCAAAGTCCATCGTCCCTTCCTTTGGGAGGGCGCCTTCTGCCACGCAGATAATGCCGTACTTTTCGCCCATCTGGAAGCGACGTTCCATCGCCTTCGTAATCTCCGCGATATCAAAGGGCTCTTCCGGCACCACGGTGTAGTGCGCACCACCGGCCATGCCGGCATGCAGGGCAATCCAGCCTACGTGGCGGCCCATGACCTCTACGATCAGGATGCGGTTATGGGACTCCGCGGTAGTGTGCAGACGGTCGATAGCATCGGTGGCCACAGAAACGGCGGTATCGAAACCGAAGGTGTAGTCGGTGGCGTTAACGTCATTATCAATGGTCTTCGGCACGCCCACTACCGGCACGCCGTTATCAGAAAGCCACTTTGCGCCCTTGAGGGTTCCTTCACCACCGATGGCGACAAGGGCATCCACCCCGGCATCCGCCATGTTGGACTTAATCTGGTCAAGGCCGGCCTTGAACTTATCCGGATGCAGGCGGCCGGTGCCCAGGATGGTGCCGCCGCGCAACAGAATACGGTCGATTTCCGCATCGTCATAAAGATCGCGGCGGCGGTCTTCCATCAGGCCCACCCAGCCGTCTTCATAACCTACAACGGTATCTCCAAATTCATTGGATGCGGTACGCACTACCGCACGGATTACAGCATTGAGGCCGGGGCAATCGCCGCCGGACGTTAAAACACCTAGACGCATATCTACCAATCTAGCGCGCGATTTTTAGGCCTGCAGAGTGTCCCTAAAACCTAGGGCAGAAACCAGGCCCACCACCAGCGCAGCCACGATGACGAGCAGCGAATTAATAATTGCCGCCTCTGGGCTACCCGTTTGCATAACTGCAGAAACTAGGGCAACTCCCACCACGGATCCCACCTGGCGGGAGGTGTTGTACACACCGGAGGCAGCGCCCATGAGCTCCGGCGAGATATCGCGCAAGGTGGTGGCGGCGTTGGAACCCCAAATGAATGACTGCCCTACACCTAGGCCGGCAATAGGCAGCCCGAGGACCCACGGAAGGGCGTCTACCTGCATGACCCACCATGCCGCAAGGAGCGAGAATATAAGGATAGAAAATCCCATCACCCCAAGAATCCGCGGATTGACGTGATCCGCCATGATTCCAGCCAGCGGGGATATCAGGAGGGATACCAGCGCCATAGGAGCCACGATGATGCCGGCTTCGCCCGCAGGAACGCCCTGCATGGTCTGCAACCACAGCATGATGGGCAGCATCACCGCGGCAGCCATAAACCCCATTGCGATGATGCCTACCGAGCCCGCCAGGTAATTGCGGTCACTAAATAGCGCCAGCGGCACCAGCGGACTCGACCCGCGGGCCTGGGCAGTTGCCTGCAGTCGAATAAACCAGACGCTAGCGACAACTCCGGCGAGCAGGATCAGCCAAATGGTCCATCCCCAGCCAAGCACCGGGCCCTGCTGAATACCAAAGACGATTGCCGCCAAGGCGATGAGCGACACGATGGCCGAGGGCGCATCGATAGACTGCGCGGTCGTGGGTAGCTCAGGCACCCACAGCAGCGCGAAGACAATGGCTAGCACCACGAAGGGAACGTGCACCCAAAAGGCGGCCTGCCACCCAAAGTTCCCGACTAGAAAGCCACCGGCGAGTGGACCGGCAAGTGCAGCTACCGAGCCAATGACGCCCCACACACCCAGTGCGCGCCCACGGCGCTCACGCGCAAAGATCCGATTGATAACGGACATGGTCTGTGGCATCTGGAGGGACGCACCCACGCCCTGCACCGCACGCGCCGCGATAAGCACTTCCACAGTGGGCGCCACGGCACACGCCACCGCACCGAGTCCGAAAATTCCCACACCCAAACAGAACATCCGGCGCTGGCCCAAAACATCACCCAAGCGGCCGGCAAAGAGCAGCGGCACCACCACAGCCAACAAATAGGCCGCGGATACCCACATGGTGTGGTTTACCCCCGCGTTCAGCTCGCGTTGCAGGTCAGGCAGCGCCACCGCCACCATGGATTGGTCCAGCAGGGATACAAAGAATCCGAGGGACAATGCAAACATGGCGCGCCATGCTTGGCGCTCGGGCGGCAGATGCGTCTCCACAGTCATGGCCTTAGAGTCTAGCGGTCCGAGAAATGTCGACCTAGACTGGCTGCATGTCCATGATCGATATTAAAAAGCCCCAAGACGTTTCTACCGCCACCACTGTCACCCTCGGCCTCATCGGTGGCTGGGTGACTGCCCGCGAGACCGGCATTCGCCCGCTGGGCGGCGTAATCCTCGCCGCCGCCGGTGTATGGGCGGGTCGCTCTTGGGCCAAGAAAACCACCCCGGCTACCACCGCCGGCCTGTGCGCACTCTACGTGGGCGCATTCGGCGCCTCCCACCCGCTGGCTAAGAAGATCGGTGCGTGGCCGGCGGTACTGAGCGTCACTGCAGCCTCGGCGGGCGCGGCATATGCGCTTTCCGACGCCAAATAGTCCCCACCCACACAAATGCGCACCACGTCCCTAGACATGGTGCGCATTCTTTTATCCTGTGTGCCGCTAGTTTCTACTTGGCTACCGTGAACTCAACCGCAGCATTCTCGCTACCCAAGGCGACGGTGCCGCCGGGGAGGTTATAGAAGGAGGGGTTGGATTCGAGGAGGCCCCGGAGGGCGTCGGAAAGCTGCTGCGTATGCTCGTCGCAGGCCGCGCGGGTGGAGTTGAACTCGCCCACGCTGATAGTGCCGTCCTTAGCCACCTCGTAGGTAGTGGTGTAGATATTGCAGCCATCATTGACTACCAAGGTGCGGTCCTTGGCAAAGGTGACGCTCAGCTTGCCATCTTCCTTAACGGAGTGGAGCTCGCCGGTGATGGTCTGTCCTTCAATGTGAGGCTCCAGCTTCTCTACGCCCTCCGGGAGCGGAGAAATCAGATCAGACTGAGTCGGCGCGGTCATGCTAAACCCCGGATCGATGTCGGGGACCTGCGCGGCGTTGGCGGCACCAGCGCCCATCAGTGCAGCGGCGGACAACGAAAATAGTGCGGTCTTTTTGAAATGCATGCCCAAGAATTTACCCCCGCCGAATATAAATTCAACGGGGGTAAAGAAATCCTTATGGAATCGTCAGGGACTCCACAGGCGGCGTTTTACTTATCGCGGCCGGCCTCGTAGGCAGCGCCCACCTTGTAGAGGCGGTCATCCTCGAAAGCCGGAGCCATGATCTGCAAACCGGTGGGCAGGTTGGTATCGCTGGCCAAACCGGAGGGCACAGACATGCCACACAGGCCGGCCAGGTTCAGCGGCAGGGTGCACAGGTCAAAGTTGTACATTGCCATCGGATCCTCGGCCTTCTCCCCCAGCTTGAACGCGGTGGTCGGGGTGGTCGGAGAAACGAGTACGTCAACCTGCTCGAAGGCGCGGGCGAAGTCCTGCGCAATGAGGGTACGCACGCGCTGCGCCTGCAGGTAGTAGGCATCGTAGTAGCCCACGGACAGTGCATAGGTGCCCAGCATGATGCGGCGCTTTACCTCGGGGCCAAAGCCCTCTGCACGGGACTGGGACATGACCTGCTCCGCGGAGTGGGAGCCGTCATCGCCGGCACGCAGGCCGTAGCGCATGCCATCGAAACGTGCCAGGTTGGACGAGACCTCACACGGCATAATCAGGTAGTACGCCGCCAGGGCGTCGTCGAAGTGCGGGCAATCAACCTCGATGATCTCCGCACCCTGCTCGCGCAACTGCTCGACGGCGGCGTGGTAATTCTCCATTACACCTTCCTGCCAGCCATCGCGTTCAAACTGCTTGATGAGGCCCACCTTGACGCCAGAGAGGTCACCCTTGGCGCCTTCGCGTGCGGCAGCGACAACCGGTGCTACCGGCTTATCCACGGAGGTCGCATCGAAGGCATCGTGGCCAGCAATGACCTCGTGCAGGAGCGCGGTGTCGAGGACGGTACGGCCACACGGGCCGGCCTGGTCCAGGGAAGATGCAGCAGCAATAAGGCCATAGCGGGACACGGTGCCGTAGGTTGGCTTAACACCCACAGTATTGGTCAGCGCGGCTGGCTGACGGATGGAGCCGCCGGTATCGGTACCAATGCCGAGTGGCGCTTGGCCGGAAGCGAGTGCAGCTGCGGTACCGCCGCCCGAGCCGCCCGGGGTGCGCTCGGTGTCATAAGGGTTATGAGCCGGACCAAAGGCAGAGTTCTCATTAGAAGAACCCATGGCAAACTCGTCCAGGTTGGTCTTGCCCAGGATGGGAATTCCGGCCTCGCGCAGACGCTTGGTCACGGTGGCGTCGTAGGGAGAAACGTAGCCTTCCAGCATCTTGGACGCTGCGGTGGTTGGCGCATCGGTGGTAACGAGCAAGTCCTTCAGCGCCAGTGGCACGCCAGCCAGACCAGAAGCAGGCTCTTCGCCGGCATCGAGGGCCTTATCCACGGCGTCGGCAGCCGCGAGGGCTTCTTCCGCACCCACGTGCAGGAAGGAATTAAGCTCCTCATTGGTCTCTGCGATGCGATCCAGGAAGGCCTGAGTAGCCTCGCGGGAGGTAATTTCGCGGGAGTGAATCTTTTCCGCCAACTCAGCGGCGGTCAGGGAGGTCAAGCCCTCCGCAGGAACGGTCAGGTTAGACATTTATTCTCCTCCCAAAATCTGTGGCACGACGAAGCGCTCATCTTCTACGGCCGGCGCCTGATCCAAAGCCTGTTCTGCAGTAAGGGTGCGCACAATAACGTCCTCGCGCATCGGGGCGTCCACGGAGTGCGGGTGGCTCATCGGCTCCACGCCCTCGGTATCCACGTTTCCTACCGCGGAAACGGAATCAACAATTTCATCAATCTGCGTTGCGAACTGGGCTAGCTCCTCCTCACTGAGGGCCAGGCGGGAAAGCTTGGCGAGGTGGGCTACCTCATCACGCGAAATCTCAGACACGCGAACTCCATCCTTTATCTGCATAATCGACATGCAGGTGAAAAATATTCACACGATGCATGTACTATGTGAATTGCTAACGACCCATGGTACTGCACCTAACGCGACGGCTGCCGCGTCACCCCAAATTTGCGTTGCTTGAAGCCCGCATTGTGACGCACGTATCATGTCTGGGACTACAAACTACCGAAAGTGTGCGAGACCTTGTCCTTTTTGATCCGTGTACTGCTCCCCGATGCCCCTGGCAGCCTGGGCCAGCTTGCCGACGCCTTTGGACTCGTCGACGGCAATATCCAATCGGTCGATATCGTAGAAAACTTCCCCGACGGCACCGTTATGGATGACATTGTCATCGAGCTGCCCCAAGGCGCCATGGCCGATGTCCTCATCACCGCCGCCTCCTCCGTCGACGGCGTGGAAATTGACTCCATCCGCCCGTTTAGCGGCCGAGTAGACCGCCGCGGCCAGATTGAGCTGCTCGCGCGTGTAGCTAATGCCACCAATGTCACTGCGGCCATGGAAGAGGTCGTCGCGGCCATCCCGAAGGCACTCACCTCCACCTGGTGCATCGTCATTGATAATAACGAGCCTATCCGCCGCCTGGCCTCCTCCAACGCCGCCCCGGAAGATGACGGCACCGTTCCTCACGACATTGAGGTCGAAAGCGCCCGCGTCCTCCACCCCGAGCGCGACGAGTGGGTGCCAGAAAGCTGGTCCCTGCTTGACTCCGCACTCGCCGCCGCCCCACTCGGCGATACCGGATTGGTCATCGCCATGGGGCGAACCGGCGGCCCTGACTACCTCGCCTCCGAGGTCGAGCACTTGGGCCACATCGGCACTATCTTGGGCAGCTTCCTGAAGTAGCTGAAGCGAATTAGACTTCGCCGGTTTCGAGTAGTTGCTGGAATTGCGCCTCGTTGAGAATTGGGATGTCCAGCTCGCGAGCCTTATCCTCCTTCGAGCCAGCCTTTTCACCGGCAACTAGGTACGAGGTTTTCTTCGACACCGAACCGGTGGCCTTGCCGCCGCGAGAGACAATAGCTTCTTTCGCGGAATCCCTAGTGAAGTTCTCCAAGCTGCCGGTAACCACAATGGTCAAGCCCTCGAGGGTCTGCTCCTTGTGATCCTCGGCCGCTACCTCCATGGCCACGCCCGCAGCAGCCCATTTGTCCACAATCGTGCGGTGCCAATCCACCTCGAACCAATCGTGGAAGGATTGCGCGATGGTCATGCCGACGCCATCGACCTCCGCAAGCTCCTCCGTCTTCGCAGCGCGCAGCTTGTCCATGGATCCATAGCGGGAAGCAAGCGCCCGCGCCGCAATCGGGCCCACGTGACGTATGGACAGCGAGACCAAGACGCGCCAGAAGTCGCGTCCCTTTACCTCCTCCAGGTTGTTTAGCAAGTTCTGGCCTGCCGTATTGACCTTGACGTTGCCCTCCTTCTTAGAGCGCTTGTCCTTGGTGTCCTTCTTTGCGGTATAGACATCTGAGGCCAATAGCTTTTCCGCGGTGAGCTCAAAAAGCTCCGACTCATCAACGAGAATGCCATTGTCGATCAGATCCATCGCACCCTTCTCGCCCAAAGCCTCAATATCCAACGCCTTGCGGGAAGCCAGATACTCCAAGCGTGCCGAGAGCTGCGCCGGACAGGACTGTGTGTTGGGGCAACGCCAATCGGCGTCGCCGTCCTTCTGTGGGGCCAATTTCGTGCCGCACGCAGGACAGTTCTCCGGGAAGGTCCACTCATGCTCGCTACCATCGCGCTGCTCGCGCACCGGCCCAAGGACCTCCGGAATAATTTCGCCCGCCTTGCGGATAATGACGGTATCCCCGATGAGCACGCCCTTGCGCTTGACCTCGGATTGGTTGTGCAGGGTTGCCATAGACACCGTGGAACCGGAAACAAAGACCGGCTCCATGATGGCGAAAGGCGTTACTCGCCCAGTACGGCCCACCCCCACCTCAATATTCTTGAGTTTCGTGGTCACTTCTTCCGGCGGATACTTATAGGCAATGGCCCAGCGCGGCGCGCGGGAAGTCGAACCAAGTGCGCGCTGCGAAGCCAAATCATCCACCTTGACCACGAGTCCGTCCATTTCAAAGATGGCGTCGTGGCGGTGTTCTGCCCAATGCGCCACCTCTTCCTGAACCTCTTTGGCCGAGTGTACCTGCTTGGTATACGGGGAAACGGGTAGCCCCCAAGCCGCAATCGCCTTATAGGCATCGTGCTGTGAGCTGGGCGAGAATCCCTCGCGCGCACCCAAGCCGTGGCACACCATTTTCAGGCGGCGTTTTTTCACTTCGGCGGGATCCTTCATGCGAAGTCCACCGGCCGCGGCATTGCGCGGATTAGCAAATTTATCCTTGCCATCAGCCGCGCGTTCCTCATTGATCTCCTCGAAGTCCTCGGGGCGCATGTATACCTCGCCACGGATCTCGATAAGCTCCGGAACTGGGTATTCATCAGTCCCCGTCAGCTCGTGCGGAATATCCTCGATTACGCGTGCATTGGCAGTGATATCCTCGCCCACCGTGCCGTCGCCACGAGTCGCAGCGGTGGTCAAGCGCCCATCGCGATAAACCAGATCTATAGACAAACCATCGATCTTCAACTCAGTGAGATAAGTTTGGGCCGGAGTTCTATCCAACCAATCCTGCATCTCGCCAGCGCTAAAAACATTGTCCAAGCTCATCATGCGCTCAAGGTGCTCAATATCTTCGCCTCCGCTCGGAGCGGCGCCTACCTGCTGGGTGGGCGAATCAGGCACGGCAAGCTCTGGGTGCTCTTCTTCTAGTGCAAGAAGGCGCTGAAAGAGGGCGTCAAAGTCGGCGTCGGGAATAGCAGGCTCACCGTTGTAGTACAGATTGCGGTGGCGGCGCACTTCCTGCGCGAGGTCGTTCCATTCACGGTGCAGATCAACTGGATTAGTCACGCTGCACAAGTGTAGCTATCCCTCGTGTCGGGGCTAGCTACTAAGGTATGAATCATGAATTTCGACGCCTCCCGCATGCTCGCCTTCGACCTTGAGACCACCTCGGCCAGCCCTAAACAAGCCCGCATTGTTACCTCTGCCCTAGTCCGCATTGACGGCCGCGATGTGCAAAAAATTGAGCACCTAGCCGATCCCGGAATCGAAATTCCGCAGGAAGCGACCAATGTCCATGGAATCACCACGGAAAAGGCCCGCGCAGAGGGGCGACCACATGAGGATGTTCTAAAAGATACGGTCGACGCAATCAAGGCCGCATGGGAGGATGGCCTGACGCTGATCGTCTACAACGCAGCATTTGATCTCACCGTATTGCGCAGCCTGACCGGAGATTTTACGGTAACCGGCCCGGTCTATGACCCCTATGTGATCGACCGCGTCAGCGATAAGTGGCGAAAAGGAAAGCGCACCCTCGGCGCAGTGTGCGAACACTACGGCGTCGAGTTGGGCAACGCCCACGAAGCTACTGCCGACGCCCTCGCCGCCGCCCGCGTGGCCTGGAAGCAGGTACGCCAGCACTACCCTAACCTGGCACAGATGGATGAAAACGAGCTCATGGAGTTCCAGGCCGTCAAGTGGTACGAGGACCGTGTCGCCTTTAAGAAGTACTTAGAGGGAAAGGGCCGCGATGCCTCGGATGTCTCGACGGCGTGGCCGCTGATTTCTTAAGCGCGTTGCCAAAGTTCTAGAGTTTTGGAATTCTAGAACTATGAAATCTATAGAATCCCGAGTTTTAGCCCTCGAGGAGCGTGTCGCCAAGCTCGAACAACCCACACCAACCCCGATAGAAGTCTCCGCTGACGAGTCCACCATGTGGCTTGCGGACGCCCTCGAGCCTTCTGAAGAGCTTCCTGAAGGGTCCGTAATCTTTGGCGGCAACCTCACTATCGGTGAGAGTTCCTATATCTACCAATGGCAGCGGCCAACAGGGGCAGTAGCCAATGGAGACTGGTCCGAAAACCTCGATCGCCTCGCTGCACTGGCCCACCCCATTCGTGGCGAGATCCTGCGCCGACTCCTTACCGCACCGGCCAGCGCCACAGAACTTGTCGAAGAAGACATCGTCACGTCTACCGGCACGGCCTATCACCACCTCAGCGCCCTCACAAGCGCGGGCTGGACCACCAAGGCAGGTGGAAAATCTGTCTCTTATACACATCTGACGCTGCCGACGATCTACTCTGTGTAGA
>OJKS01000065.1_pt1 | contig 26293 bp, 15 predicted proteins | sample 1596761 | NCBI WGS metagenome assembly OJKS01 (sample SAMEA3904700, study PRJEB24821) | metagenome | biome: Builtin; feature: hospital; material: surface | place: USA | collected 2013-08-19 | reverse complement strand
TCTCTGGTCTCGTGGGCTCGGAGATGTGTATAAGAGACAGGAGATATATTCTCCTATAAGAGAAGTTAGATAACATGTCTTAGAAAAAAATAAGTGAAGACTTATATAAAGGAGAGGTAATTGAAAAACTAGAGATAGATAATAATATATTAGTGTGGAACCAATAACTAATATCTATATAGACAAAGTAGAAAGGAGTAACCGATCTAAGCTAGAAATAGTTAAATAATAAGGATATGAATTGAAACATCTTAGTAATATCTAATAGAACCAACAGGGATAATAAAAATACCGGTGAGGGAAATTATTATTAAGTATAAAAGTAATACCATGTGGTATGAAGATAGTAGTGCTACTACTAATACGAATAAGAGATATTAAGTTATAAGTACCGTGAGGGAAAGTGGTAAGGGAGTTGTTATTGACCGCCTTAAGGTATTTAATACCTTAAGGCGGTGAGTATATAATATACCCTGTATAAACACTGATATAAGGAGCAGCTATAGTATAGCGTACCTCTTGTATAATGGGTCAGTGAGTCATATTGAATAGCGAAATAAATAATTATATATAATAAGTATAAGTTATTGGATATGGACCCGAAAGTATATGATCTATACATGGTCAGGTTAAATAGTAGAGAGACCCGCCCTTAGGGGCGGGTGCTAGATTATTTAGACCGAACAGGTGGGTGTAGCAATACCTTCTGAAGAACTGTGTATCGTTGTGAAAGGCTAATCTCATATACAGATAGCTGGTTATCCGTGAAATATATATTAGTATAGCCTTTATTAATTATTTACTTGGTAAATCACTAGATATATGTTGGGAGTAAATATAGAACTTATCAACTGTATCTAATATCTGAACAAGTTAACATCTCACCTATAAGATGAATATATAATTAAATAAAGAGTCAGTCTTTATGCGATAAGGTATAAAGACCAAAAGGGAATAGCCTAGACTGTGAAATGAAGGTCCCTAATTATAGTTAAGTGGATATAATCCCATGGTATATACCATACTCTATTTAAGCAATTAGTCAGTTGATATGATAGTAATCATCTGTTAATGAACGTGTAACAACACACTAATCGAATATAAATGAATAGAGGATGGGAGTAGATAATCGGGCCTATAACTATAGACCAAATTACAGATCCACCCGACCGGAGGTCGGGTGGATGGTAACGGATCATTCTATGTATACAATAGAACAGATAATGCTGACTTGAGTAACGTTAGATAGTATGAAACTATCCCCATAATGCATAAGGTATTACTACTAATTAACGGCCTCTAATATATAATATGAAAATATTATATAGATGAGTAATATAACTAGAAATTAATATAACCGTACTGTAGTCCGACACTGGTGTGCAATATAATTAATATATATATAATAATATATAATTATATAATGGGTATGAGATAATCCCTGTGAATGAACTCGGCAATTAAGGGTATAACCTTTATAATTTAGTGCGACTGTTTACCAAAAACATAGCCTACTGCTAACATGGAATGTAAGTATAGTAGGTGATACCTGCCCGGTGCTAGTAAGATAATTAATAATATACTGGTTAACGGCGGTCTTATCATGAGGATCCGAAGGTAGCGAAATTCCTTGACGTATAATTGGCGTCCTGCATGAATGATTACACGATGCTATAGATGTATCCACAGGGAGCTCAGTGAAATAGTACTTGCAGTGTAGATACTGTATGTAGCAACAGGTTGACGAGAAGACCCTATGCAGCTTTACTATAAGACTATATTGTTACAATATTATAATTTAAGTATATAAAATAATTTAGCTTATATATATAATATATTTAACTAACTATATCTTTAGATATAGGACATTATAGTCTGGTTAGTTTCGATGGGGCGTCGGCATCACACAAAATAACTGATGTGTCTAACTGATAATTAATATAAACATTCTATTCATTATATAAGAATATGAATATAATAGTATGACCAAGTACAGTAAGACTAGATTGTAACTAGTACATAATAATATGTATATAACATATATTAAATGATATGGATAATAACCTAACTGTGCTATGATAAGGAGACTTACAAGTCGACTTAGTACGTAAGTATAGTATAATGAACAGGTGATTTCTTCAGCATAGAGTGCCGATAACGGATCAAAGTTACGCTAGGGATAAACTGTTAGTCCCTTTATATAGAGATATATAGAATAACAATCGGGTGAATTGCAAGAATATCACCCACCTCCTTTGGAGGTGGGTGACAATTTGCAGCGAAGTATATATTAGCTTAATAATAAAATATTATTTAGATATATAAACGTTCAACGACTAGAAGGTGAGTAAGCTAACAATAACCCTTCCACGAGCGCCCGACATCTTAATGAACCAACAATTACAATTAATTAAAGGTCATTATGATGATGACATAGTCTGAACTAAATAGTGATATTTAGATATAATATTTAAATGATATTATGATAACAAAATTGAACAGGGTAATACCGCTAGAGAGTTGATATCGTCAGCGGTGTTTGCCACCTCGATTAGATATAGTCGAGTATAAATGGGGTGAATTGCAAGAAAGTCTAAGGGTCATAACCACCCGACCTTCCTGGAAGGTCGGGTGGTATTATGGAAGGACCTATGATGACTTGCAGCGAAGTATTATTTATACATATAACTCAACTCCTTTGGAGTTGGGTTATAAAGAATAATAAACGTTCAACGACTAGAGAGTGAGTAGTATAACAATATCTCTCCACGAGCGCTTCAGAATATATATAAGTATATATATTTATGACATAGTCTGAACTATAATGAAAATTATAGATATTAGTATAAAGAGGCTAATGATAACAATATTGGTCGTCTAGGCTCAACCTCACGGTCGCAGCAACTGTGAAGGGTAGGACTGTTCGTCCTGTAATGAGCTACTTGAGATGGGTTAATTACGGCGTGAGCCAGTAATGATTCTATCATCTGTTGCATGTGGCTCTGCTCTATTATACGTGTACGAGAGGATGGTATAATATAGTCCTCTGGTGTATAACTAGTAATATAAGTTATAAGCTAAGACTAATAAGGATACGTATTGACTGCATATCAAATACTAAACCTAGAGTACCGCCACATAAACATTGAATATAACAATGTAATAGATGGCCCGACCTTTGGTCGGGCCATACTAATAATAACTATCTATCTTTGAACAATTACCTATAAAATAATATTATATTATATAAGGGATCATGGATTAATGGTAAATCACTCGCGTTGCATGCGAGGTATATCGGTTCAATTCCGATTGATTCCAAGATAGTTTAATATAAATATATCATTATATAAATGATAAGACTAGATGTACCTACACCTTGAGGTATAAGATTACAAGATTCAGCAACACCTAATGCTGAAGGTATACATGAATTATATGACCATATTATGTTCTACCTATGTTTAATATTAGGTTTAGTATCATATATCTTATATGTAATAATTAAAGATTATAAAGATAATAGATTTGCATATAAATATGTACGTCATGGACAAGTTATAGAAATAATATGAACTATCTTCCCAGCAGTTATATTATTATTAATCGCTTTTCCTTCATTCATATTATTATATTTATGTGATGAAGTATTAACACCTGCTATGACTATTAAAGTAATAGGGTTACAATGATATTGAAAATATGAATATTCCGATTTTGTTGACTCTATAGGTGAGACAATCGAATTCGAGTCATATGTTATCCCTGATGACATGTTAGAGCCTGGTGCTTTACGTCTATTAGATACAGATACTTCTATTGTTGTACCTGTTGATACACATATCCGTTTTGTTGTTACTGCTAATGATGTTATACATTCATTTACTATTCCTTCATTAGGTATGAAAATAGATGCTACTCCAGGTCGTCTTAACCAAGTTAGTGCTCTAATCCAACGTACTGGTGTTTACTATGGTCAATGTAGTGAATTATGTGGGGTTAACCACGGTATGATGCCTATCAAATTAGAATGTGTAAGTATTGAAGACTTCATTGAATGATTAGGTGAAAATGAGGTAAGTCTTAATAGCTCAATGGTAGAGCAGTGCACTGTTAATGCATTGATCCTAGTTCAATTCTAGGTTAAGACGATAGAATGTATACACTTTGTTAAGTTGATTTTATATCAACTATATATCTTATTAAATAATGTCCTTAATTAGTGGAATCGCTAGTATATTAGCTATAGGACTATTATCACCTGTTCAAAGTATATTGGCCTTAATCCTACTCTTCGTTACTGTAGCTATTAACCTTTATACTTCAGGTTATGTCCTTATGGGTATTTTATATATCTTAGTATATGTAGGTGCCATAGCAATATTATTCTTATTTATATTATCTTTATTAAATATAGAATATAAACCTACTGGAGGTATGCATCCTTTAGTAATAGTATTAATATTAATACCTTTAATACCATTAGATATAGCATTTGAGCCTATAGCCATAGTGGAATCAGTATCTACTACATACAACGAGCTTAGTATCGTAGGTACACTCTTCTATAGTGAATATGCTCCAATGCTTGTCATTATAGGTATTATCCTTATTGTATCTGTTATAGGGGCTATCGCTATGACTCGTTAATGCAATATATTGAATTATTAATTATGTTCTTAAGTGTTTTACTTGCTGTAGCCTTCTTAACTGTAGCTGAGCGTAAGACATTAGGTTATATGCAACGGAGAGTTGGTCCTAATGCTGTAGGTTATTATGGTATTTTAATGGCTATTGCTGATGCAGCTAAATTATTACTTAAAGAGATTGTTGTTCCTACACATGCAGATAAACTTATCTTATTTGTAAGTCCTATGATTTCATTGATATCTGCATTACTATGTTGATCTGTTATACCTTTCGCACCCGGAGTTACTATCTATGATAGTAACTACGGGTTCATCCTGACTTTAGCTATTAGTAGTGTCGGTGTCTTCGGTACCCTACTCGCCGGTTGATCCGCCAATAGTAAATACTCTTTATTAGGTAGTATTAGATCAACCGCTCAATTAATTAGTTATGAACTTGTTCTTACTACTATCATCTTATTATGTATACTTATAGGTGGTACTATGAATGTATCTAAATATATTGAAATACAACAAGCTATTTGATATGGTATCCCTTTATTACCTTTAGCTATTATCTTCTTTATAGGTTGTGTTGCTGAATGTGCACGTCCACCTTTTGATAATGTTGAAGCTGAATCTGAATTAGTTTCTGGTCATATGACTGAATATAGTAGTAGTATATTTGTTTTATTCTTCTTATCTGAATATGCTTCTATCTTATTCTTAAGTACTTTAACTGCTATCTTATTTATGGGTGGTGGTACTGGTATTATATTAGGTTTAAAAGCTAATTTATTTGCTTTTACTTATATTTGAGTTAGAGCTACATTACCTAGGGTTAGATATGATAAATTAATTAATTTATGTTGAATGATATTCTTACCAATATTATTTGGTTCAGCTATAGCTGTACCTGCGTATTTATATGCCTTAGATGCGATAATTATTCTTTATAGGCCCGGAGGCCTATAGGCCTCCGGGCCGGCCGACATGTTATCTAACTTCTCTTATAGGAGAATATATCTCTTATCTAATTATCTTTATTATATTATTATTATATTACTATCTATTATCATAATATATCTATTACTTAACCTGTCTCACCTCATCTCTATAAGATGAGGTGGTTAATATTATTAATATTATCTTTATCGTTATCTATATATTGATTGACCTATCCTCACTCTGTGCCTCACCCGGTGACCTCCTTCGGAGATCACCGGGTGTTAGATTCTTATTCTATTCTATTAATTCTACCTTGTCTTAACCTAACCCTATCTTACTCTTACCTCCCGGTATATTACATATACCGGATTATATTATAACTTTATATTATATAATAGTATTATATGTTAAGTTGGGCATCTACCCGAGATCGTAGATCTCGGGTGGTTATGTTGATTCATCTTATAGGTAAGATGTATCTTTAACTATATCTACTCTCATAGATACCTTATTACCCACCCTTACTTTGTAAGGGTCAACCCCACTTTGTGGGGTTTATCCCTAACCAAAACCCTCTCTTAAGAGAGGGAACGGTAAGGGTGGATATATTCAATTACCTTATTGGTGGATCATCCTTATCACATTGTCTTACATTCTATTATATCTAATCTCACCCGAGATCATAGATCTCGGGTGTAGTGTTATAGTTATAATCTTGACTTAGTTAGTTTCTTCGTACTCTATTATGCCTATTACACCCGATCCTACTTATAGTAGGATCGGGTTATCCTTTACATTTGTATCTTCTTGGATTTAATAGATTATCTCTCACCTATAAATCCTCTCTCCCGCTTATCACACCCAATCCACCTACGGTGTATCGGGTCCTACCTCTCTCTCTTCTTATACCCCTTTACCTCTTCTTTCTCTCTACTCATCCTTTACTTACCCTCTCATTTCCTCTACCTCCACCCGAGATCGTAGATCTCGGGTGGGTTCATATTTTGCCTTATTTTCTCTTTATACTCACTTTACTTATATTTCCTCTCTATACCACCCTTACATTGTAAGGGTGTTAATCTCATCCCACCCTATCTCTAAGATAGGGTGGGTATTTATATTACACTCCCTCTTTATATTACCCTCTCTTTCTGTATTCTTTTATTCTTATATCTCTTATTTAATCTTATTTCTTTATTGTACTTACTATACTACTATATCTTCTCTTTTACCCGTAGGGTGTTTCACACCCTACGGGGTTTGGTTTACATCTTATCTATCCTATTTATCTACTTTTACTGTATTCCTACATTTACTTTTTTCTCTCTATCATATCTTTACTATATTACCTTATTCTCTATATCTATCTTCTCTATTACCCGTAGGGTGTTTCACACCCTACGGGGTTGGGTTTACATCTTATTCTCTCTCTCTATATCCTCTCATTGTTTACCTTATTCTTTCTATACTATACCAGATCTATCCGTCCTTCCTCTATGGCACACATTCCTACTCTATTACCCGTAGGGTGTTTCACACCCTACGGGGTTTCTATACATCTTCTCTACTTATATCTATACCTTCTTTATCGTATTCCTTATTCTCTCTATGTACTATACCATATCTATCTGTGCTTCCTCTTCTACACACATTCCTTCTCTTTATCTTGTATTGTCTACACATACTACATACCTCCTCTACTACCCGTAGGGTTACACCCTACGGGTTATCTACTCTCTCTATTGAAGACTCCTATTTGTTTCCTCATCATCTTATCTTTATATCTCATTTAACTATATATTACACTCTTTTTACTTACCTATACATTTTGTTATTAACACATATTTTAATATTTATCATATTTCTATTAATTATATATATTATTATATTATAATATAGGCATATATAAAGTAATATTTATATTATATATAATGTACATAATAATAAAAGATAAGTTATATTAGAATAAGGGCATAAATAGAGTAATATTTATATTAAATATAAGGTACAAATCAACAAACCACCCTTACTACATAGTAGTAAGGGTGGGAGAAGACATAATATATGATAAGGTAAATATGTATAATGGATATACAGTACGAACTAGATATTGATATACCCACCCGACCCTGTAAGGGTCGGGTGGTATTAGATTATATTTATATTTAAATGAGATTTAAGTATAGTAAAGTTATTAAATATGACTATACCGGGATCTCGGATCCCGGGTATCTTATTTTATAGGTGAGACATTATATCTTAAATCCAAGAAGATTTAGAATATATCCTATTGACATTACATAAGCTATACTTAACCTATACCCACCCGATACTATGTATCGGGTGGGCTAGATTACTATTTATATATATATACTATTATAATATTATACTAGATAATAGATACTAGATATTATAATAGACATTAGTAATAATGTCGTATGAGTGTATGACCCACTCTACACTTCCTCTGAAAGAGGAAGGGTGGGTCTAAACGAAGAGACAGAAAACAGTATTCCCTAATACCACCCGGTGACCTCCAAAGGTGGTCACCGGGTTAGTAGATTAACTTATTATATAACTTGAATATTAAATAAGTAGAATATAATATAAGATATTAATAATAGAAGTAAGGTACACCCGAGATCTACGATCTCGGGTGGTGAGTGAACCCCACCTCATACTAAGTATGAGGTGGTTATATAGTAACATATAATTAGTAATATATATTGATTATAATATAAGGTATAAGTACAACAACCGACCAGGTTGGGTGTAGATAGGATCCCGACCCGTACCTCCATAGGAGGTACGGGTTGATAGATATAAGGTTAATAACTCCCCAATCGACCGACCGAAGGTCGGTTGGATTCACTATTAGTAATTCAAGCGTATATTCTATATAATATAAAGTTAGTTATATAGAAGATAGACCCTCTCTCCTATAAGATAGACCTTTATATGAAGTGTTATCAATATAACTAGATCTATATACATACCACCCGACCTACCGCATAAATGTGGTGAGGGATAAACCCCACATTGTGGGGTTGACCCTTCCTATGGAGGTCGGGTGTAAGGTTGTATCTATATATTAATATATACTTAATATTTAATTAATATAAAATATATATCTCTATCTATCTATAACCACCCGACCGTAGGTCGGGTGGAGATGGGACCCGATCCTACCTATGGTAGGATCGGTGTAATTATACTTTCTAATCTATAAAGTAGATCTTATCTAGTATTAATCATTTAATAGGTGAGACATATCACAGATTATATATCTAATATAAATTATAATATAAGAGATAAGATAAAGGGTGAATAAAGGGTAATAGAGGGATAAGATAGCAGTAAAGTAGGGGAGGCTAACCACCCGATCCGCCTCCTACCGAAGGTACGGAGGTACGGATCGGGTGTAGTGGAGGTTTATCCACCACCACAGGTGATGTATCAGGTATACGCTACCTAACCCCACCTGAAATATAATATCCCAGGTGGGCCTGCCCCACCCACCAACTCGACCAGTAGGCCAGCTGCTTCCGCCCTTTATTTAATATTTATTTATTAGGAATAATTTTCCTTACCTATAAAATTAATATTTTATATATATAAAATATCTCAATATAGACCACCCGACCTACCGCATAAATGTGGTGAGGGATAAACCCCACATTGTGGGGTTGACCCTTCCGATGGAGGTCGGGTGGAGAGTGAATTTATATGTAAGATAGTTAAATATAATAATATAGAATATATAAGTATAGATAAGGTATTAGAGAGTATGATTAACAGTAAAGTAGGGGAGGCTAACCACCCGATCCGCCTCCTACCGAAGGTACGGAGGTACGGATCGGGTGTAGTGGGACTTCACCCTACCTCCTCCAGAGGTAGGTGACCTTATCTCTATTTAATATGTAGATATTATATACTAAATACCTATATTATATATTAATCTCCACCCGAGATCGAAGATCTCGGGAGGATTAACATTAACTTAACTTATGATATAACATACACTTAATATAAAGATAGATTAGTCACCCGATCCGGCCTCCTACGGAGGTACGAATCGGGTGTATATTAATTAGTTAATATTAATAGAATATATTGATATAGTTAAAGTAGATATAATACCCACCCGAGATCAGAGATCTCGGGTGGGCTAAGACCCACCCGATACTTAGTGAATACATACGCAGTATTATTCGCTTACCGACCCTCTAAAAGAGGGTCGGAAAGTATCGGGTGGTTATACTTTATATATATCTCTTATATAAATATAATTCTTACCTATAAGATAAATCTCTATATAGATTATATAATAATGAGATAATTTATACTTAAAGTAGGGGAGCCTAACAGCCCGATCCGCCTCCTACCGAAGGTACGGAGGTACGGATCGGGCAGACTCGATACCTCGAATAGCTATGATCCTCATCAATATACTATTATATATATAAATAATCATATTACATCTAATACATGTAAATATAATATAGTTGTCTCCGCACCTACATGACTTGTATTAGTGAAATCATAATTATATACACGTCAAGTACATATCATTAACATTATAGTTAACATTATCATATGTAAACCATGTAATCCAGTTAAACTAAAGAATGTAGATCCATATACCCCATCACTAAGTGTAAATCCAGCATATGAATACTCTAAGTATTGGAAATATACAAATAATGCAATTAATATAGTTGTATAAGTAAATCCATATAATGTATTAGTTCTATTACCATTAATTAATGCATGATGAGCATAAGTTACAGTAACACCTGAAGCTAATAATATAATAGTGTTAAGTAATGGTAATTCAGCTGGTGATATAGTAGGGATACCTACTGGTGGTCACTGCATACCTAAATCCATAGTTGGGTTTAGTGCTGAATGTAGATATGCTCAAAATAATGAGGCAAATATTAATATCTCACTTACTACAAATAATAGGAATCCTTGGTTAAGTCCACGTTTAACTGCTAAAGTATGATCTCCTAAATATGTACTTTCAGCTATAATATCTTTAAATCATAAAGTCATACTATATAATACTGCTATTATTGCTAAGAATATAGGTCATATACTAGCGATATAACCATGAGCTGTAAGACCTAAAGATAATGCTAAGTCCATTAGACTGAATGAAGTGAATATAGGTCATGGTGAAGGACCTACTAAGTGGAAAGGATGTAGTTGTAAATAACCACGTACATTATTAGTCATTAATTTAATAAAGTAAATATATAAGAATAATAAATATGATGGGAATGGCTGGATTTGAACCAGCGTAATTTGCTTAAAAGGCAAAGGTCCTAACCATTAGACGACATTCCCAGGTTACCTATTATGTGAGTAGGATATAGTAACAGACCCGAGATCGTAGATCTCGGGTGAAGTCAGTCCTGACTGTAGCCTCCAGCCCCACCCGACTAGTCGGGTGGGCGGGTAGAATTAAATTATCTCTTTATATATTCCCTAACTTAGTTATACCCTAATATTAATGTTAACTCATCGGTGACCTATAAGGTCACCTTATAGGTGAGACATATCACAGATAGATAACTTTATATTACATAAGTATATCTATAACCCACCCGATACATAGTGAATACATACGCAGTATTATTCGCTTACCGACCCTCTAAAAGAGGGTCGGATAGTATCGGGTGGGTGTTGGGTTACATCTATCTTTATATACTATTTATATTTAATGTATACTCTATCCTCAGGACTTGTCCCCACCTGGGGACAGTAGAACCCTTCCCTTCCCTGAAGGGGAAGGGTATGCCCCAGCTAGGTACAATATATACTATCTAGTATATTAAATATAGTAATATAGAATATATTATATCTATATATACCCGGTATCCTGTAGAGGATATCGGGTGATAGGTATTAGCAATATAGGTATAGTATACTAAGTATAACCACCCGTAGATCTATGATCTACGGGTGGGTAGGTTTGTTATATCTTAATTATGTTATATATATCTTTTATAGGTAACCTTAACGATTGTGATGAAATTGGTAGACATAGTACACTTAAGCTGTTCGGGCTTATGCCGTGTGGGTTCGAATCCCTCCAATCGTAATATTATGGGATAGTTCTAATGTTGGTAATTAGAGTTATATTGTAGCTATAACGCCATTGGCTGCGACTGTTCGATTCAGTCCTATCTCATAAATCGGTAGCTATAATTCAAGGGTAGAATTCCCGTATGTGGCACGGTCAATCTGAGTTCGAATCTCAGTAGTTACCCTTTAGTCTTATTAGCTCAATAGGCAGAGCATTCGTTTTGTAATCGAAAGGTTATAGGTTCAACTCCTATATAAGACATAAGACCCTATGATCTAATGGTATGATGCGACTTCTTCATAGTCAATATACGAGTTCAATTCTCGTTAGGGTTAATAAAACTAACAAGATCTATATAGGAGATATCTCTCTACCTATAAACCGATCCAAATTCCTTGGATTTGGATCGGGTGTGTTATACCTTATCTTATATACATATACTTATATTATACCTTATATTATATATATATATAACCTCACCCGAGATCTATGATCTCGGGTGTAGAGGTTTAACCTATACTCACTTACACATATCTTAACTTATATTAATACTAGATTATTATATTACCACCCGATCCTACTTATAGTAGGATCGGGCTCAGGTTAACTTGTATAGTGGTTACATATAGATATCCTCATATTCATAGTTATCTATATCTATATATACCACCCACCTCCTTAGGTGGTGGGTGGCTAGTACTATATTCATTATATAGAGTATTATATTATTTATATAATTATATATTATAGATTATAATAATTCTTACCTATAACCTTAACCCGTGGGGAACTCACTCCCTCTTATTATACTTTGCAATAGATAGACTCGAACTACCATGATAAGATCATGAATCTTATATGTTACCAATTACATTATATTGCGTTATAACGAATATATATAATAATTTAGATCCTTGTCATATCATATTAATTATACCATTAGGATATAAACCATATCATAATGTTGGTATAATTAAAGCTATCATTAATAAACTCTCACGATATGTACAATCACTAGTTAATGCAGTATAAGGTGTACGTATACCACCAGTTAATCTATTAGTAACTTTTAACATATATGCAGCAGATAATAATACTGAGAATGCAGATATACATCCTAATATAGTTGATCTACCAATAGCTCCAGTTAGACTAAGTAACTCTCCTATAAAGTTAACAGTTAATGGTGTACCTATATTACTAAATGATAAGATTAATAAATATATAGCTAAGATAGGCATATAAGTAAGTAAACCTTGATAATAATAAATAAGACGATGATGATAACGATCATATAGGATACCACCTACAATGATGAAGAGGGCAGGAGATACGAAACCATGAGCTAATGATAAAATAAGACTACCATTAATACCCGCTAATGAATTAGATAATATACCTAATATACATACTGCCATATGACTAATAGAACTATAAGCTACTATAACTTTTAAATCAGTTTGACGTAAAGTAATAATAGAAGTATATATAATAGTAATAGCACATATAACATAAACTACAGGTGTATATAGAACAGTAGCATCAGATAGAGTAGGTATAATTAAACGAATAATAGCATATACAGCTAATTTAAGTATAACACCTGCTAATAGCATTGAACCAGCAAGTGGGCTTTCACTATGTACAACAGGAAGTCAAGTATGTACTGGTACTAAAGGTGTTTTAACCATTATACCTGCGGAGATACATAAGAATAGGATACATTGTAGATCAGTTGACAGTACAACTAGACTAACAGCTTGATAATCAGTATTACCTATTAATACTTCATATGTACCTATAGCTAATAACATAAATAGACTACTAAATAAAGTATAGATTAGTATATAATCAGCAGCTTTATCTCTATTATTAGCACCATATAAACCAATAAGGATAAATAAAGGTGCTAATGATATTTCGAAGTATACATAGAAGGATAACATATCTTGACACATAAAGTTAATTAATAGTATAACTCCCAGGTTAAGTATTAATTCGAAATATAATAATGAACGTATATTATTTCAATTAGCAATTATACTTAAAGGTAAGAGATATGCGGTTAATAAGATAAAGATATCAGCGATACCGTCACTAGTATAGTAGATACCTACTTCTTCTCAATCAGTCATAGTAGGTAAGACTACGAGTATACTAGCGACAAGTATAAGACCTTTACCATAAGTAGGTAGTAATCTACTAAATATAGATACACCTGCTAAGATAAGGATATATATTAAAGTCATAATATAAGTAATAAATATAGATATAAATATATATGATTAATGGGATTCGAACCCATAAGGAATTAATCCTAAGTTAATCGCGTATACCAATTCCGCCATAATCATATAGGGAGACGGATGTAACGTGATTCGAACACGTGGGCAATAGCCTTGATAGCTCAAATATCACACCTTAAACCACTCAGTCATACATCCTAAGGTTACCTATATAATATAGGCTACAGACCCGATCCTACATATGTAGGATCGGGTGAAGAGGTGAGATATAAGATATAATCTATAAGATGTGTGTTCACCTATAAGATAAATATCAACATAACCCGCCCGTGATCCTAAATCACGGGCGGGTGCAGGTCTAGTTATGAATATATCCTTATACATTATATATCTCGGTCAATCAGTGAATCGAACACTGATCCTATAATAGGGACTATATAGCAAATAGCCTAACTGTACCAATAAGTCAAATTGACCTTAACGCACTACATCAGACTCGAACTGACATCCCCTTCAGTGACATTGGAGGACTTTACCATTAAGCTAGTAGTGCTTATATCTGAATCAATACGATTCGAACGTATATAACCTAGACCAAATCTAGGGGACTTGCCGATTAGTCAATGATTCATTACATTACCTATATAAAGAATAAATATAAGATGTTAATTATAACTATAACATTAATATAAGTTACAGCTCTACTTACACCAGTAGAACCTAATACCTTAAGTAAACCTTGATCTATATATGCATTCATATATCCACCTAATCTTAATGTATTACGTATAACTATATTATTTAATATTTGCTCATAATATATACGATTATTTAAATAATCATATACAGCAGATCTATTAATTTTATATGCATATTCATATACATATACTAATATAGCTGATAAGGTTAAACCTAATATAAGAGGTAATAATTTAATATATGCTGGAAGAGTATACTCAGTTTCAATGAACCCGTTATTAGCAGGTAGTGATAGTGCATAGTGACCTATGACACTATCACGACTATATCCTATAAATATACTATAAATTACTAATACTATCATTGGTATCATCATACCTAAACTTTCATGTATATGACTATATGAGGCTTTATTAGCATTAGGTACTCCCATAAATGTTAAATATAATACACGTAAAGAGTATATACTAGTAAGGGTAGCTGAACCTACAGCAATATAATATAAGATATAACCACTAAGTGTATAACTACCATAGAGAGATTCGATAATGATATCTTTACTATAGTAACCAGTAAGGCCAGGGATGGCCATTAAGGATAATGAGGCTATAAGGATAGCAGTATAACTAAATGGTAAGTATTCAATTAGACCACCATATTTTCTCATATCTTGAGATTCAGCGACGAAGCTATGTATAACTGAACCTGCACCCATGAATAATAATGCTTTAAAGAAAGCATGACAATATAGGTGATATATAGCTAAGTCATAAGCACTTATACCAATCGCTAAGACCATAATACTTAACTGAGACATAGTAGAAAGAGCAATAACTCTCTTAATATCATTAGTTACTATGGCGATTAGACCACTAACTAATGTAGTTAATCCACCTAATCAACATATAATTAATAACATAGTAGGAGTATATTCTAATATCATATATGAACGTACAAGTACATAAACACCGGCACAAACCATAGTAGCAGCATGTAGTAAGGCACTTACAGGAGTAGGACCTTCCATAGCTTGAAGTAATCATGCATGTAGACCTAATTGTGCACTCTTAGCTGTAGCAGCTAAGAGTAGCAATAAACCTAATGTATTTAATAAAAATGTATTCATATATGGTGTAACTAATGCTATTGTATCATAATCTACTGCATGATAATAATTAATCATAAGACCTAAAGCTATAACAAAGAAAGTATCACCCATACGATTAAGTAATATAGCTGATAAAGCTGATTTCATTGCTGTGATACGTGTTGATCAGAATGATATAAGTAAATAGGAGATTACACCTACAAACTCTCAACCAATGAACATCATTAGATAATTATCACTAACAACTAATATAGTCATAAATACAGCAAATATACTTAATATAATATAGAATCTATTACGATTAGGGTCATGACTCATATATTCAATAGCATAAGCTAGAACACAAAGAGTGATAATACCTACAGGTACGATAACAGTCATAGCTAATGAGTCTAATGACAGACCAAAAGGTATAACAATATCACCTAGACTAATTCAAGTACCTAAATGGATAGTTACAGGCTCTTCATATATATAATATAATAATTGCATTAGATACTATGTCCGATAGTACCTCTTAAACGATAATAAGCAACTAATATACTTAGACCGATAGCTGATTCAGCACCGGCTAGTATAATAATAATTAAGCTAAATATAGTACCATATATATCATCATAATAACCACTTATATGTATAAGTTTTAATGTTACAGTTAATAATAATATTTCAATAGCAATTAATAAGGTAATTAGATTATTACTACTCATATAATAAGTGAGTAATGTAGTAATAACAGCTATCATAATAAATGAATAATGTAATATAGGGGCATTATAAGGAGGAGTAGGGAATCATTAAGGTTAGATCCCGCCCGGCGTACATATGTACGCCGGGTAGGGTTATATATTAACATTGAGATATAAGTAATTATACTAATATGTAACATCTTACCTTAACCCGACCTAAGATACCTTAGGTCGGGTCATATAGAGTATATTGTATATAATAAGTATAACTCTAGAAATAAGATTAATAGGTGAGATATAATATCTATAGTAAGGTATAACATGTAGCCTATTGGTAGACCCGATCCGTGCCTCTGTAAGAGGCCGGATCGGGTTGATAAGGTATATATTCTATATTGGTAATTTATAAGAATATATAATATGTAATATGTAATAGAATATAAAATACTCGAAAGAGATAATTAGCAATAAAGTAGGGGAGGCTAACCAGCCGATCCGCCTCCTACCGAAGGTAGGGAGGTACGGATCGGGTGTGAAGTGATACCTCACCCTACCTCCTTCGGAGGCAGGGCGAGGGTAGATAGATATTGTATTAATGTTATATCTAAAGATAATATCATATATAAAGATAATATCATAACATAAGTACTTTATAATATAAATACCTATATAAGGCCCACCCACCTCCATAGGAGGTGGGTGGGCTATGAGCAAAGGTTCTTTGGATATAGTAGTTATACCTCACCTATAAGTTACTTCTCATATTAACCACCCGATCCTACATATGTAGGATCGGGTTAAGATGATTCTACATTATAGTGTATACTACTAATTAATATAAATCTTAATTAACCCGAGATCAAAGATCTCGGGCAGGTATTATTAATATAGTATTAGTATAAGTATAATAACTTTTAGTTATAGATACATAACCCCACCTACCTCCGAAGGAGGTAGGTGGGGCAGTATAATTTCTAGTGAGAGGTATAGTATATATCTACATAAGATCTAATATAGACCCACCCGATACTTAGTATCGGGTGGGTTAAGGTCGATAGTTCCTTGGATTTAGAAGATATCTTCTTACCTATAAGAGAGATTTACACCTACCCACCCGAGATCTTTGATCTCGGGTGGTCTTACTGAGAATATTTATTTGTTAATATTATTATAAATCCCGAGCATGTTCCCATACCCGAACTGTATTTCAACTTATAGCATATCATATACCAATATAGACGTTAATATATATTACTATTAACATCTATGGGTAATATCTGTGCTATTGATGAGTGATTAGTGCGAAATATATGTAATATTCACCGTGACATACTAATTCACGATTACTGACAGTTCCGCTTTCATATCTCCGAGTTACAGGAGATAATTCAGTTAACGATTAGCTTTCATGATTATATGATTTCATTTAATATATTGATTTAATATATATATTTAATTACTCATATAGTCGTATTACACCTGTAGCCCAATTCATAAGGGTCATGCGGATTAGTCTTCAGCCTCTACTTCCCATAATATATCTATTATGCATCACTAATTATAGTAGGCCCGACCATAGGTCGGGCTTACTTAAATAGTCGAGGGTTGCGTTCATTATATAACTAAATAAAATACCACTTGGCATGAACTGACGACAACAATGTAACGCCTGTATATACTCGTTCAGGTAATGAGTATATATTCAAGAATTGGTAAGGTGTTAGGGGTATCATCCAATTAAACAGCATAATCCACTGTACCTGTATATAACCGTCTAATGTATTGCATTTCATCCGTGAGGACGTACTAGTCTGGCGGTGTACTTCAAGTATTAACGTACCCATAATGAAAGTTATAGGTTTATAAACCCATAACTATCTTACATATACGTAGTACACATAGTTTACGGCTACAGCTAAATGGGTACCGAATCCATGTCGCTCTTGTAGCTTTCACCCCTCAGCGTCAATCTATTAGTAGTAGTCGCTATGCTGTCCAATATATGTCATAGTATATTAACCCTATATATATGTTACATACTACCAGCTAATAGATTCTATCGAGGATGGCCCGGCCTCCTCTGGAGGACGGGCTATCTTATTAAATACACATTATATATAATGTATATACTTAAGCCTACGGGTCCTTTATGCCAAGGATGATCAACGCTCGCTCTGGGTGTATGACCGCTACTGCTGGCACACCACTTGGTAAGAACTAAATCTTTATATACATCATTATTATATATAAGATTGAGATATTATACTAAGTATTAATTATATTATATAAAATAATATTTATATCTTAGTAATCTCATATAGATAGCATGATCAACCGTTAGGTCATTGTCAATAATTCCCCACTGCTGCTACTAATAGTAGTGGAAGTATCTTCCATGTGCTCCTTATGACGTCAATCACGGAGTATAGGTCTAAGGCTAGTATAAACTAATACCTACATCTATTAAGGCTATTTCTAGCCCTTACTACTCACCTGTACACATAATATAATACTTATATAATAAATTATATTCATATTATATATATATTCGCATGTGTTATGCCTCTATATAGCGTTAGATCTGAACCTACATCATATTCATGTTGTAGTAAACTGATATGTTGAACTACTCGGAATTGAACCGAGATCAATCCATTATGAGTGGAGCGCTCTACCATTGAGCTATAGTTCACTTACCTATACAAAAGGTTAAGTTAAAGTATGATGAAGGCATCCACCCTAGATCGAAGATCTAGGGTGGGCTGGCCCCACCACCCGATCCAAAGAATTTGGATCGGGTGGATGTTACCTAGAATAATTATTTAACTCTTGTCTGTGTTCCTATATAATATAATATATTCTCTAATGTACTTATTACTGGTACAACTATTATATAATGAGCAAAGTAATATGCTGTAGCAAATTGACCTAATTGTATATAAGGTACTTCTACATGTAATTGACCTAAATTACCTAATAAGATAAAGTTAAATACAAATAAGTAGAATGCTAATTTAGATAATACTTTGAAACTATTACCTCTAATAATAGATCTATCAGTATAAGGTAGACTTAATAATATAAGTATAGCACCGAACATAGCGATAACACCACCTAATTTATCAGGTATACTACGAAGTATAGCATAGAATGGTAATAAGTATCATTCTGGTACAATTGAAGGAGGTGTTACCATAGGGTTACCTGGTATATAGTTATCAGGATGTCCTAATGTATTAGGTGAATAGAATACGAATAAACTAAATATTAATAAGAATACAAAGACAGTAATTAAGTCTTTAAATATGAAGTAAGGATGCATTGGCAATCTATCAATATTACCAGTAATACCTACAGGGTTAGATGAACCATGTACATGTAAGGCCATCAAGTGCATACATACTAATGCAGCAAGTATGAAAGGTAATAAGAAATGCAATGCAAAGAACCGTTGTATAGTAGGGTTACTAACGGAGAAACCTCCTCATATAAATGGTACGATATCATTACCTATGAAAGGTATAGCTGATAATAAATTTGTAATAACAGTCGCCTAGATTAACTATATTTACATATTATATAAATATATCCTGTACTTATAAGTTACTGTCTACAGTATTAAGTATAAGCCTTGTGTCTTAAGCCATTATCTTAAGATAACCTACGAATACACATTAGATATCATTTCAGATAACTACGATTGAACTACTCTGTACGGATAGAAATTATCTACCCACGGTCTTGATTTAGTCTTAACCGTTTTCAATCATATTGCATTATATTAATATACTTATTTCTTATAATTTAATTGCATAAGGTACGATATAATACTATAAATAGATATTATAGGTGAATAGACATCTATTATATCTAGTTTATTTGAGGCTATTAAGGCCACCTCAATGACTCATTTGCCCGTACACTAAACAATACGAGTTATGGCTAACACCGACTGTACATTAAACATCATTTCAGATATCCATTAGTGGTGCAGTCTGTAGCGATTCTTTATATAACCGACGGTCTTATCACATTAACCGTTTTCACTAATGTCGCCGTATCCACCCGACCTACCCTAAGTAGGTCGGGTGACTATACTAATCGTCTTTCGATTATACCTCTATATAATATTCCCTATAAAAGTTATTATTATATTATAAATTATTATTTATCAAGGTAGACTACCATTAATATTATACTAATTTAATATCTACTTTAGTATGATCCGGTCAATCTTTATTTCCTGATTTATATTTTACCTTACTTACTTTATTATCTTTATTAATCTTACTAATAATATCATTATTATTATTAATATAATCATTAGTTAAATAACGTATGAAAGAATCAGGTATATAAATATAACCTTTCTCTATACTACGATGTATAGTTGAATAACTACAACATAATAAATGAGCAGCTTTATTTATACCTTTAATTGTACATAATAAAGTATCATCTAAATATAAATTAACATCAACTTGTTTACTTAAACTCTGTCTTAATTTACCTTCCTCAGATATATAATCTTTAGATCTACTTAAAGCTAAATTACGTAACTTTAATTTAACTTCGGAGGTTAAAATTATATTTTTTACTTTAAGCATCTTACTATATTTCTCTTTACGCTCAGAAGTAAAATTTAGCTTCATTTTAGCTATACTTTCCTCTGAATGCTTATATCCTTTAGGACTATCCGCTTGAGGATATTTATTATATATTGGTTGATATAGTGATAGATATTTATTCTCTATCTCCCATAAAACCTTCCGGTTTTTCTTAGTTATAATATTATTATTATATTCTAATATACCAAATATAAAACTCTTCAATCCATATTCTAAGACTGATTCCTTTAATGGTTTACTACCTCTAAAATATAGTAAATGGTCACTATATCTAACATATAATTTATTAGTTATAGCAGAACCAATATAATAAGCACGAGTAATTTTATTAATTATAATATAAACACCTGTCTTCTTTTTTAATTCCTTATGCATAGACATTTGATTTTTATAGATATGTAAATCATCTCATCATACAACAGGTTCAATACCTATCTCTTTAAATATATCTGAAGGTTCAAGTATATCATTAGATTTAGATTTAGTAGACAGATATCTCTTATGTATATAATTAATAGATTTATTAAAAGGAGATAAGTTAATATAATTTAAATTAGATTTATTAAGATTAATATAATTAAATGATTTAGGGCTATTGTAAGAAGTGTTACCCATAAATGCTATGGCCATAGTAAGTATAAATATAACTACACCTATAACTCATAGCATAACTCTTGGTTGTTTATATGAACCATAGTATAAAGCTTTCCCAATGTGTAAATACATACATATGAAGAAGAATGAGGCACCATTAGCATGAATGTATCTAATAAGTCAACCTGCATTCACATCTCTCATAATATGCTCTACAGAGTCGAAAGCTAATTCTATGTTAGAGCTATAATGCATAGCTAGGAAAACTCCTGAAGCTATTTGGATGACTAGACATAGGCCTAATAAAGAACCTAAGTTTCATCAGTAGTTAATACTACTAGGTTGTGGGCTATCTATTAGATAGCTATTAACTAAACTTAAATAAGTATTAGATTTACGTGTTGGCATAATTAAAAGTTAATTATTTAAAATTACAAAAATGATTATTTTATATATAAGAGGAACTTAATCCGGTCAGTTACCTATATAAGAGATAAAGAGGTTTTATAGGGTAAAGATAAATCATATAGGTGAGATATAATATTGTATATAAGCACCTCCACTACACCCGATCCACCACTTACAGTGGTGGATCGGGTCTAGATCCCTTATTACCGTGAATATTTATTTATATACCTATTACTTAGATATATTCGCTAAGGGTGCTCCGTCACCTGCCACGTCTATCCTTATCGTGTGTCCTATACTCTTAATCGAGTATCATATATATATACTTTATATTTAAATGATAATAGTCTTTTATCATATATATAACCTTGATTATACTCTAGTACCTTAGTATATGACTTATATACTAAGAATCTATATCCGGAGATATATATATTTATTTAATATAATTAGTTATATATACTATCTCAATCTCAATAAGTATATGAATACATATAGAACAACACACTTTTAAATATAATTATATTTTAAATTAATAATACAATAAATATAATTAGGGAGTTAGATCAAACTCGTAATACAAGAAGAAGAAGAACCACAACCACATCCCACCCTGTATTCATCTATATACTCGTAGCGTGAATCTAACTCACCTTTATAAAAGATCTAATTAATCACAATTAACGACCCTTTATTATATATGTTATATAGGTGAATATAACCTCCGATCCCTCATCCGAGGGACCTATAACGAATACTTATATCTCATGATCATAATAATTACTATCTGATCTATCCTTATCATAACTACGCTCTATCTTTAATACTCTTAATTGTATCTCTAATATAAAAGCTATAACTAACATCATTAAAAATATTATTAATATTATTAATCCATATAATCCATTATTATATGCACTAGTTACATAAGGTAATATAGATGATATCTCTAAATCAAATGGTAAGAATAATATAGCTACTAATATGAAAGCTACACTAAATGCAGCACGTGATTGTTGATATGAAGTAAATCCACATTCAAAAGGTCCTGCTTTATCAATATTAGGATTACTCTTAGCTAATAATCAATTAAGACCTATTAATACACCAGCTACTATAGGTGCTAAATACATATAGAATGTAAACATTAACTATGTAATAATGTTAACCCATCTAATAGAGTTGGTAAATACATATAAAATGTTATTAATATTACCATTAATATACTTATTATAAAACCTAATGTACTATTAATAGGTGTTGCTATAACATTAGTATTATTATTATATAAATTACTTGCTAATTGTTTAATTATATAAGCATAATAATAAGTAGCTATAACACTAAATACTATTATAGTTAATGCCTCTAAGTTTAGACCATTAGACATTAAACCTACAATAATATAATATTTACCATAGAAACCAGGTAGAGGAGGAATTCCTATTAAGGAGAATAAACATACTATTAAGGCTATACATAATGCTTTATTAGGTACCACTAACTGATTAACATTTACTATAGGTGATCAATATGATGCAGGTTTATTAGTATACTCTGTTATCGCTAATATACATAAGAATATAGTCACATGTGTTAAACTATATTGTATTATATAAATATAATATGCATTATCATTAGTTAATACTGCTGTTAATAAATATCCGAAGTTTAATATACCACTATATGCTAATATAGATTTAATATTAACTTGATATAATGGTGTATATGCTGCCACGGCTACTGATAAGTAAAAAGCTAATATTAATAATTGTGTACTAAATAAATGTATATTTAAATAGATAAATGACATTATAGATACTTTAGCTACAATACTAATATATGCAGTTATATATAATGGAGCATAACTATATACAGATATACTTCATGCATGTAAAGGTGCTAATCCCATTTTGAATACTAAAGCAATTAATAATATATCAAAGGATGTTCAAGTATTAATACCTGATATACTATAATAAGTACTAATTTCAGATAAATTAGTTAAACCTGTAGCTTCATATACTTCAGCTGATGATAATAATATAAGTACTGAGGCTATACCACCTGTAACGAAGTATAATATAGCTGCACGAGTAGCATTATATGATTTATTATAAACACCAGTTAATAGGTAAAGAGAGTAAGATTGTAATTCAATGATTACGTATAAAGGTATTAGGTCATTTACCATAGGAAATAATATTAAACCTATTAAATTTACTAACATTAATAATGCTATTCATTTATTAGGAGTTATATAACGTTGAGTAGTAGTTAAATATACTAATAAAGTTATAACTAATATAATTAATAATAAAACTATTGGTGCGTTACCTGGAGTATATTGGAATCAATCATTAAGTAAAGTGAAATTACTGTATTGAATACCAATACTTTCTCATGCTAGATATGCTACAAAACTTAAAGCTAGTACAGCTAGTCTATTAATATGTAGTATATCTCGTTGATTATAAGCGATATAAACTATGTATGTAACTAAGGTTAATAGTAACATTCGACGCAAGGTGATTCGAACACCTATATCATTATCCGTAGTAATGTGTACTACCATTATACTATGCGTCAGAGTCCACCCGAGATCTATGATCTCGGGTGGAGGTGTATGCCTATGCTGAGACTTGAACTCAGACAGATCACGCTTCAAGCGATTGCTCTACCATTGAGCTACAAAGGCCAAGAGTAGATAGATTCGAACTATCATTAAATGTGTTGAAGACATCTGCTCTACCATTGAGCTATACTCTTAATTAGCCGTAATGGAATTGAACCATTATCTTAGACGTGTAAAATCCATGATCTACCATTAATCTAACGGCTATAAAGTGAAAGTAAATATATACCTTAATAGGAATCGAACCTATATATACATATTAGAAGTATGTTGTTCTACCATTGAACTATAAGATAAGAGTATAGTTACCTATATAAGGAGATGTATATAAAGTGAATACTATGATATGTCTCACCTATAAAATAACCTCCTATCCAATGATGCACATCTCTTATAGCCCGAGATCTCCGATCTCGGGCTTGGTACAGGGAATATTTATATTTGTTGTATTAATATTGGTAACTCACTAAATGTATGATATTGAGCTGGTCTTGATGTTATTAATTCAAGATCTGAATCTCTAACATCACGTGTATTATTTGATTCTAAGTAATCAGGTGTTACTTGTATTTCTTCACGCTCATTCTCACCATTTGTTAATTGAACTAATACACTATATAATCCAATTAATACTGATATTACTGACATGATTGAACCTCATGAACTTACAACATTTCAACCTACAAATGCATCAGGATATTGTGGTATACGACGAGGCATTCCATTCAATCCTAAGAAGTGCATTGGTAAGAAGATAATGTTTACTGATACAAATAATAATCAATAGTGTACCTCAGCTAATACTTTATTATATTTAAGCCCAAACATAGCTGGACCTCAATAGTAATAACCGGCAATTAAACTGAATAAAGCTCCCATTGATAATACATAGTGGAAGTGACCTACTACATAATATGTCTATTTAACTTTAGTTACCTAAAGGATCGGACTATAACTTATCGTAATCTTAACTTAATAAGATTATTGATTTCCACGTTTAGTCTCTACGGTATCCTTCATGCTTATGAAGGTTACCACGGTATTGTCTTTATGAATAATAAACCTCTATTACCACCCGAGATCGAAGATCTCGGGTGTTGAGTTAACTTTATTCATCCTATTAGTTATATTGTAGAAAGATTTTACCGTTAGCAATATATATATCTATATTTATATTTATATATATATATTACCGATATATAGTATTATATATATCATAGTGGAATGACTACATGACACATTTATTTAATCAAGTTAACGAAATTAATAAAGTGAATACTATTATGACCGAGGAGGCCATATGTTGAGATGTGGTTCGCCAGTCTAATTAAGACTGACTTATTATAAATTTCTAATATATACAATTCATTACCTTTAGATTTAATCTTGTTCTTACCTATTAATCAATCATTTATATACCCTAATAGGTACTTATCATTATATAATCCTATCTTAAAGATAGGATCTTTATGATGTATATTAAATGTACCTTGACATTCTATAAAACCTAATAATCATAATTTAAAATGTGGATATTGTATATCCCTCTCTCGATTAAGGTATTTAATCTGTCTCTTATACACATCTCCGAGCCCACGAGACCAGAGAGGATCTCG